>Ga0209415_10002474_pt1 | contig 34603 bp, 37 predicted proteins | sample PeaSoiSIISIP2007_FD_187696 | JGI IMG/M metagenome (GOLD analysis project Ga0209415, IMG submission 187696) | Peat soil microbial communities from Weissenstadt, Germany - SII-SIP-2007 (SPAdes) (version 2) | ecosystem: Environmental > Terrestrial > Soil > Wetlands > Peat | place: Germany... | reverse complement strand
CGGCCGGGCCTGGCGCACCAGGCCCATGTGATGGATATAGCGGCGGCCAAGATGGAGGCATTTGACGCCCAACCGATAATTCTCGGAGGTGCGGTTCTGTTCGATATAGCCGCGCGCCTCGAGCGTCGCGAGCAGGCGAAAGACATTGTTCTTGTGGAGCTTCAGGCGCTTCGACAGTTCGGTGACGCCGAGCTCGTCGACCTCGCCGAAATACTGCTCCAGAACATCGAGCGCATGGGCGACAGATTGGATGATGTAATTGGTCTTATCTCGCCTGACCATGCGTTTTTCCTCCATCGGACGGGGGTTTCGGGAAGCCCGGCACCATCCGCTGAAAAGGCGTTTTAATGTAGGCGTCGCGCTCGCTCGGTGTCAACGTCGCGTCAATCGAAAAGCAAAAATCATTCTAAACCCCTGTTTTGATTGGATTTATTGACCCATGACGCGATCGGCAGGCTGGCCCCAGCTCGGACCCGAAGGATTTCGCCGGGTCGACGAATCCGACGACGAGGTGTTCTACGATTTCCCGCGTTTGACGGTGCATATCGATGATCCCGCGATCGCCGCGGTCAGGGAAATCTACGGCCGTCTCCCCAGCCGGGCGGCGATTCTCGATCTAATGAGCAGTTGGCGTTCGCATATCCCTGAAAATCTTCAGCCTGAACGCGTCGTCGGTCTCGGCCTCAGCCCCCCTGAGATGGAAGATAATCCGGCGCTAACCGAAATCGTGGTGCATAATGTGAATCGCGACCCGCGGCTGCCATTCGGCGATCAGCTCTTCGATGGCGCCGTGATGACGGTCTCGGTCCAGTACCTGATTCATCCGATTGAGACCTTCGCCGAGGTGGGGCGTGTGCTGAAGCCGGGGGCCCCGTTTATCGTCACCTTTTCGAACCGGATGTTCCCGACCAAGGCGGTGGCGATCTGGGTCAACTCGAGCGAGCCGGAACGCGTCGCGATCGTCGAGCGCTATTTCGCCGAAAGCGGGGCCTTTCGCGACGTGGAGTTTATCGATCGCAGCCGCCGCCCCGGGCCGCCCTCCGATCCGATTTACGCGGTGGTTGGAATCCGGAACTGATGCAGGGAACCGCGCGACGATGGCGAAAGTTGCATCATCAGAGATGACATAATCGATGCCCGAAGCTCCGCCTGAAAGCGAAAACCTTAATCCGCCGCGGCGCGAGGCCGCGCCCGACGTGCCCCGTACGCGGCGCGAGCAGCCGCTCGCGATTCGACTCACGCATTGGCTCAACGTTCCGCTGATCGCGCTGATGGCCGCAAGCGGGCTGCAGATCTTCTCTGCTTATCCCGAGCTCGGTCCGCGCGGCGCGCTCTACCGATGGTATCCGATTCAGGGCGTGCGGCCGCCGTCGTGGATTCGCTTCGGCGATTGGCTCGCCGGCGCGCGCCATTGGCATTTCGCGCTCGCCTGGTTCCTGGTGCTCAATGGCGCGATCTATCTCGCCTACTTTTTCTGGAGCGGAGAATGGCGCCGGCGGCTCTTCATCCCGCGCCGCGACGCGCTCAACGCCCTGCGGATGTCCGCCTATTACACGCGCCTGACGCGCACGCCGCCGCCCGAGGATTTCTATAACGGCCTGCAGCGGCTCGCCTACACGACCGCGATTATCGCTGGAATCGCGATGGTGCTGTCGGGACTTGCGATCTACAAGCCGGTGCAGCTTCATTGGCTGGCGATGCTCTTCGGCGGCTACGACGGCGCGCGCGTGGTCCATTTCGGCGGGCTCTGCATCCTCGCGATGTTCGTCGCCAGCCATCTGGTCCTGGTCGCGGCTCATCCGCGCGAAATCATCAAGATGATCGACGGAGGCGCCCGTGCCGCGATCGATAAGCCGTCGTAGCGTGGTTCTGGGCGCCGCCGCCGCATCGCTCGCCGCTGGATGCGACAATCGGGCGAGCGCGTGGTTCCTCAAGGCGATGGAGCACTGGAACGAGCATTTCCAGGCCGCGCTCTTCTCGCCGCATCGGCTCGCGCCCGAGCTGCCGCCCGGCACCGAGACGCCGATGGCTGATTTCCCGACCTACTACATCTCCGACGATCTGCCGGAGGCGCCGGATAACTGGACGCTCAAGGTCGGCGGACTCGTAAAGCATCAGCAAGTCCTCACGCTGGACGAGCTCAAAAGAATGCCCCGCACGGCGATGCGTATACAGCATCATTGCGTCGAAGGATGGTCGGCAGTCGCGGCGTGGGCCGGCGTGCGCGTCAGCGACCTCGCGCGCGTCGCCGGAGTCGATCCGCGCGTGCGCTACGTCGAGTTCCGATCCTTCGATGCGGGTTACTGGTCGTCGTGGGACCTGCCGAGCGCGTTCCATCCGCAGACCATCCTGGCCTACGAGATGGACGGGCAGCCGCTGCCGCCCGGCCACGGCGCGCCGCTGCGGCTCTACTCCGCCGTCAAGCTGGGCTACAAGATGGTCAAGTATCTGACCGAGGTGAATTTTCTCCCGAATCGGACCGGCGGATACTGGGAGAACCAGGGTTACGAATGGTTCGCCGGCGTGTGAACGCCCGAATGGACAGCCGGGGCCTTGCCTAATACAAGTGAAGCGAAGCATCGACCCTGCGACCGCCAGCCTGAAAGCGGCGTGCCCGCAAGGCCGGCTCACGAATCGTGATTCCCAATCGAGGGCTGCGTCATCTCGCCATCCGCGTCGCCGACGTCGAGCGCGCGAAGGAATTTTACGCGCGGGTCTTCGGGATGAAGCTCGTATGGCGGCCCGACCCGGACAACGCCTACTTAAGCGGCGGATGCGATAATCTGGCGCTCCATCGCGGGCCGTCCGGCGATCCGCAAGCTCAGCGCCTTGACCATCTCGGGTTTATCGTCGCGACAGTGGCCGAGATCGAAGCGGCCTGGGAATGGGCGAATCGCGAGCGGCTTCCGATCGTGCATCCGCTGCGCCATCATCGCGACGGCTCGGTCTCGTTCTATATCCACGATCCCGACGGCAACGTCATCCAGGTGCTCTACGAGCCGGCCATCAGCCCGCTCCGCTTCGAGGGCTGACACGCCGATCGCGCAGGGAGTAACGATGCTCAAGAATCGCGCCACCGCCGAAGCGACGGCTGCCTACGCCCGCCGCTTTTCGAAACTTGACGGCAACTACCGCCCGATGCTCGGGATGTCGGTGTCATCCATCGGGATCGGCACCTACCTCGGCGAGCATGACGATCAGACCGACGCTGAGTATCAGGCGGCGCTGCGGGTAGCGCTGCTCGGCGGAATAAACCTGGTCGACACGGCAGTCAATTATCGCTTCCAGCGCAGCGAGCGATGCATCGGGAAGGTGCTCAAGGAGCTGGTCGGCAGCGGCGAGCTGCGCCGCGAGGAGATCGTCGTCGCCACCAAAGGCGGCTACATCACGTTCGACGGCGAGCTGCCGCCCAATGCGCGCGAATGGTTCAACGAGGCTTACGTCAAGCCGGGAATTATCGAACCGGGCGAACTGGTCGAGGGCTCGCATTGCATGACGCCGCGCTATCTCGACCGGATGCTCGCGATGAGCCTCGAGAATCTCGGCCTCGAGAGTACCGATATCTATTACCTACATAATCCCGAAACCCAGCTCGCGGCGTTCAGTCGCGATGAGTTTCGCGCCCGCGTGCGCCGTGCCTTCGAGCTGCTGGAAGCCAAGGCCGCGGAGGGGAAGATCGGCGTCTACGGGGCGGCGACCTGGAACGGTTTCCGGGTCGCGCCGCGCGATCCCTCCTACCTGTCGATCGCCGAGCTGGTGGCCGTGGCGAGTGAGGTGGGCGGCGCGGACCATCATTTCCGCGTCCTCCAGATGCCGCACAATCTCGCGATGCCCGAGGCCTTCACGGTTATCAACCAAGCGCTGCCCACCGGCGAAGGGACGCCGCTCGCCGCCGCGTCCGCGATAAATCTCGCGGTCTGCGCCAGCGCCTCGCTATTGCAGGGACGCCTGGCCAAAGGCTTGCCGCCGGTGGTGACGGAAGCGATGGCGGGGCTCGCCACTGACGGCCAGCGCGCCGCGCAGTTCGTCCGTTCGACGCCGGGCGTCAACGTGGCGCTGGTCGGGATGAAGACCGTCGGCCACGTGCGCGAGATGCTCGAGCTCGCGGGTCATCCGCCGGCCTCGCGCAACGCATTGATGAAGCTCTTCAAGCCCGCGCCCCAGGAGTGATTCGCTGCCGGAGTAGGGGTGTTGTCTTCTGGCGCGAGCGTCGGAACAATGGCCTTAGGGCATCAGTCGGCGCTGTTTTCGACGCTCACGGGCGCGAGCGGCCGCGGAGATGCGTAAGGATTCGGGAGAGCATGCTGGATCGTCGAGCGAACGCGAAGCGTCTCAGTTCTTGGGCGCTGGCGATGGCACTGTTCGCGGCTGCCGGTTCGTCAGGCGGCGCGCTCTGCGCCGAGTGGGCTGATTTTCCGCCCACCAACTTCAAGATCTACAGCGAAGACGGCAGCCAGCTCATTGGTGACAGCCACTACCACGTCGAACGCCTCGGTTCGGGCCGGCTGCAGTTGCACGGCGAGAATCATTATCAGAACGCGCAATACGACAGCGAATCAGACACGCTGGAAATCAACCCCGGCGAACCAATTCCACTGCTGAAGAAATTCAGTCACGTTTTCTATAAGCCCGACCATTCTCTTCTCCTTGCTGGTACTGCCGACCTTCAGACCGGCGAGGCGGTGTGCATCAACGATGAGAACGCGCGGAGCGAGCGCTACACCGACCATTTCGATTTTCCGCCCGATACGTACGCCGGCGCTTCGATTTTGATCCCGATGATGCAGGCGCTGCGCAGCGGGGTGAACGCGCCGATCCGGATGCATTTCTTCGATTGCACGCCGAAACCGAAGCTCCTCACGATCGAAGCAACCCCGAAACGGTCGAGCCCCGCATGGCAGTACTATCCGGGCCAGCTAATCGAGATTCAGGCCAAGCCGGATCTCGGCTGGCTGGACCTGATTGCGGCGCCGTTTCTGCCCACGATGCACGCCTGGTTCAATCCGTCTGAGGGCTTTAGCTACGTCGGCGGCGGAATCAATCGCTACTTTTACAGCAGGGTGCACGTGATGCTTGTGAAGGTGAAGCCGGGGGGGCAGATCGCGCCGCCCACCGCAACGCAGCCCGCGAGCGAGGGGACGCACACCGACGGGCTCGCCGCGCCGGCCGCCACGGCCACGGCGCCGACGCGTCCGGCCGCCCCCCGGAGCCCGTGATCGCGCGCAGCGCCTATCGAAACTGACTCGCTGGAGTCAGGACAGCGAGTTAAAAGTGGGTGACGCCCTCACCGTCATGATGGCGGACGGTGGAAGGCTTGGGCTTGCGATATTGGAACGCCATCTGGCAGGTCGAGCAAGTGCCCTCGATGCCGGAGCTGCCGTGTCGGCGGACCAACTTGACGTAGCGTACGACGCCGTCGCTGCACAGATGCCCGGCAACGGGAAAATCGTACACCGTACGGACGGTGGTGGATGAGTCTGCCATCGTTCCCTTAGCTCCCTCATGCAGAAATCCCTCGGTCGGTTACGGGTTGCCGCCTCTCTGCCTCATCATCCTGCGCCCCGGTCGCAACCGGGAATTTCTAACTTTAGTGGAATGCACGCGTCGATCAATATTTTTTGCCGCTGCTCGAAAAATTTTTCGTGAAAATTTTTCGTGCCGTCGTCAGCGGCGACCTGTGCTACGCTCAGCCGCGCCCGATGAATCGGATCCGCAAACTCCTCGTCGCCAATCGCGGCGAGATTGCATTTCGCATCATCCGCAGCGCGCGGGCGATGGGCATCGCGACCGTGGCGGTCTACTCGGATGCCGATGCGGGCGCGCCCTGGCTCGCGGCGGCGGACGACGCACGTCGCATCGGGGCACCGGAAGCCGCCGCCAGCTATCTCAACGCCGACGCCATCCTGGCCGCAGCACGGGCTTCGGGCGCCGACGCGATCCATCCGGGCTACGGCTTTCTCTCCGAGCATCCAGAGTTTGCCCGCGCCGTCACGGATAGCGGCCTGACCTTCGTCGGACCACCGTCCGCGGCGATGGCCGCGCTCGGCGACAAGCTCGCCGCGCGGCGGCTCGCGCTTGGCTCGGGCGTGCCGGTCGTCCCCGGAACCGACGCCGCCGATCCGGCCTCCGCGCGCGCGTTCGCCGCCCAGGCGGGCTTTCCGATCTTGGTCAAGGCGGCGGCGGGCGGCGGCGGGCGCGGGATGCGCGTGATCGAGTCCGAGCGCGAGCTCGACGCCGCTCTGGAAGCCGCCGCGCGCGAGGCCAAGGCCACCTTCGGCGATGGCCGGCTGTTCCTCGAGCGTTACCTCGCCCGTCCGCGCCATGTCGAAGTGCAGGTGCTGGGCGACCAGTCGGGCAAGCTGGTCACGCTCGGCGAGCGCGATTGCTCGATTCAGCGACGGCATCAGAAGATCATCGAGGAGTCGCCGGCGCCCGGACTCGACGACGCGATGCGCGCGCGGATGGCGGAGGCGGCGCTGAGCCTGTTTCGCGCCGCCGGATACGTCAATGCCGGCACCGCCGAATTCCTGATCGAGGGCGAAAATTTCTACTTTCTCGAAGCCAACACGCGCCTACAGGTCGAGCATCCGGTGACCGAGATGCGCTTCGGATGCGACCTGGTGGCCGAGCAGCTCAAAATCGCGGCCGGTGAAGCCGTCGCGGATGCTCCCGCGCCGGTTGGCCATGCGATCGAATGCCGCATCTATGCCGAAGACGCCGAACGCAGGTTCCGTCCCGCCGCCGGCCGCGTGAGCTATCTGAATCTGCCCGCCGGCCCGGGGGTCCGCATCGATACGCATCTGGCGCCCGGACTCGAGATCTCGACCTGGTACGACGGGATGCTGGCGAAGCTGGTCGGCTGGGGTGCGGACCGTGAGCAAGCGCGCGAACGCCTGCTCGGCGCACTCGCGGAATTCTCGCTGCTCGGCGTCGGCCATACCGCCGCCTTTCTGCGCGACGTGATCGCCGGCGACGCTTTTCGCGACGCCGCGCTCTCGACGCGTTTCCTGGATGAATTCTTCAACCGATGGCGGCCCGCGGAGCGCGATCTCGAAGCGGCGCTGATCGGCTGTCTGCTGGCCGCGGATAGCCATTCGAATGCCGATCGCGCAGCGCCGTCGCGAGTGCCCGCGGCATCGCGATCGCCGTGGGAGCGGCTGCCGCGCTTCGAGCCCTGGAGCGGGCGATGAAACTCCGGCGGCCGGGTGACAAGCGCCAGTACGAGGTCGAGCTGATTTCGCGCGATGGCCCGAAGCTGCGGGCCCGCATCGATGGGCGCGAGATCGAGACGCAGGCCGAGCCGCTGGCCGATGGCAGCACCGTCTTGGCGCTCGGCGGGCGGCGGATACGAGTGCTCGCCAGCCGGCGCCGGGAATCGATCCTGGTCGCCGTGGGACCTGCCGCCTTCGAGTTCGTCGCCATCGAGGGGCGCGGCGCGCGCTCCGCGCACGGCCTGGTCACGCCCGAGGTCAGCGCTCCGATGCCGGGCAAGGTGCTCAAGGTGATGGTTCGCGCGGGCGAGCGGGTCGAAGCGGGCCAGCCCCTGCTGGTGATGGAAGCGATGAAGATGGAGACGACGCTCTATGCCGATGGCGCTGCGATCGTGAAACGAGTCGCCGTCGGTCCGGGCGATGCGGTTGACCACGGCGCGGTGCTGATCGAGCTCAGCCCGGTTTCATCCCCGCCAGTTCCCGCATCTGGCCCTCAAGATTCCTGAGCCATCCGTCGAACTCAGTGTCGTCGCGCTCGACCACAATCTCGAATCTACCGTCCGGGAGCCGGCGCACGCGTCCTGGATGCTCCGGGCGCAACGGGATGACCACCGCCTCGCGCGAGATGCCGAGCGGCTCCAGGATGGCGAAGATTTTTTCGATCTCTGCGAGCGTCACCGCTTTCGGCATCATCCGGCTCCTCTATCGACCCGCTCGGGCGTGCGTCAGGCCGATATGATAACCTGAATCGAGTTGAGCTCAACGCCAAAAGGCTCTGGCGGAGGCGAACGTGTTTGGCACGATCAAGAAAGTGATCAAGGACAAGGGCTTCGGCTTCATCACCCCCGACGATGGCGGCGACGAGGTTTTCTTCCATCGCTCGCGGCTTTCGCCGAAGGTCTATTTCGAGGATCTGCGCGAGGGCGCCGAGGTGCAGTTCGAAGTGCGGCCGGGCGAGAAAGGCCGCCAGGCCTTCAACGTCCGCCTGCGCTAAAAGACCGCCAGTAGATCGTAGCTACGATTCCAGCTTGTAGAACCGGCGGGCGTTGTCCGCGATGATATTGTGGCGCGCGCTTTCCGAAAGCCCCTCGCAGGCGTGTTCGATCTCGCGCACGATGCCCGGGTAGGCGCAATCGAAGTGCGGATAGTCTGAACCCCACAGGATGTTGCGCTCGGCGCCCAACTCGACCATCGCCTTGAGCGTGCGCTCGTCCGGGTCCATCGAGATGGTGCAGTTGCTCAGGAAATATTCGGTCGGCGTTTTTTTCAGCCACGGCACAAACGAGCGCATCTTGTCGTAATGGCCGTCGAGCCGGTCGAGCCAATAGCCGAGCCATCCGACGCCTGATTCCAGGAATCCGACCCGAAGCTTCGGAAACTTCTCCAGCACGCCGCCGCAGATTACGTCCATGCAGGCGCCCTGCTGCTCAAACGGATGGCATACGATGTGGTACGAGAAGACGTCCCGGTAGCGATCTTCGCCGAGCGTCGGCATGTGCGTGAAATAGCTGCTATGCACCGCGACCGCGACGTCGAGCGCCTCGGCCTCGCGCCAGAAGGGATCGTAGGCCGGGTCGTGCAGGCGCCGGCCATTGTAGGGATTGGGGCGGATGAAGACCGCCTTGAAGCCCAGCTCCTTCACCGCGCGGCGCATCTCGGCGACCGACAGATCGACGTCGCGCAGCGGCATCGGCGCGACGCCGTAGAGCCGCCGCGGATTGGCCTTGCAGAAATCGGCCATCCAGTTGCTGTAGGCGCGGCAGATGGCCGCCGATGCCTTCGCGTCCGTGATATCGCCATAGATCAGCCACAGCGTGGGATAGAGCGCCGCCACGTCGATGCCTTCCTCGTCCATCAGCTTGAGCCGTGCGCGCGGATCGTGAGCGGCCGCCGGGAAGTCGTCGGCGTTGATTTTCTCGGCGCGCGCCGGATCGTCGAGGCCGCGCGGAATCAACGAGGCGGCGAAGTTGATGGTGGGATCATCGCGATTTTCGCCGTTGACCCACAATTCATCACGGCCGGCGGGCGTGCGCCGGAACTGCATCGCCAGATGCCGATAGGCGGGCTCGACGTATTCGGTCCACAGCACCCGCGGCTCGACGATATGTCCGTCGCCATCGATTACCTCGGCCATCGCGCATCCTCCATCATCAATACTCGTTCTTGAGCCAGTAGGAGGCCGGATTGGGATGCGGGAAGAAGGCGAGCTGGCGCAGCGGCCCGGCTCCCGTGTTGCGCATGCTGTGAATCGTGCCGGGCGGGATATGCGCGACGCATCCGGCGTAATACTCGAACGGCTGGCCGTCCAGCGTCCATTCGCCGCTTCCCTCGAGGCATACGATCAGTTCTTCGACCTCGTGCCGATGGGGCGGGACGGTGCCGCCTGCCGGGATTACGTTTTCATGGACCGAGGCGCTCGCGGTGCCCTTCTCGCGGTCGGCGAGCCAGTGCCGTACGCGTCCGTCGGGAAGCGTAGTGCGATTAACGTCCGGATAGATTACCGGCATAGGGCGAACCTCCGATGCCGCTGACTGTCGCGGGAGACTGCCAAACGATTAACAAAGCGGCGCCCGGTCTTTCAACCTGAATCCGCCGCCCATAAACGTCCCTTGCCCTTAAATGCCCCTCGCCGATGATATAATTTCAAATCGTGGCCGCGCACGAACATCATCGGCACGACAAGTCCGCGCTACGGATCGGGATTATCACGTTGAGCGATACCCGCACGCCGGAGACCGATGAGAGCGGCCGGTTGATTCGCGAACTGATGGAGCGCGCCGGCCATCGCGTGGTCCATTACGAGATCGCGCCGGATACGCCGGAATTGATCGAGCGGGCGATCGCGGCCGCGATAGAGCGCGTGGATGCGCTGATCCTGAACGGCGGCACCGGAATCGCCGCGCGCGATTCGACCATCGAGGTCGCGCGGCGCATGATGGACAAGGAGTTGGATGGTTTCGGCGAGCTGTTTCGGATGCTGTCCTACCATGAAATCGGTCCGGCGGCGTTCCTGAGTAGGGCGCTTGCGGGGGTGATTCGCGGTAAGATCGTGGTCGCGATGCCCGGGTCGCCGGCCGCTTGCCGGCTCGCCATGGAAAAACTGCTGTTGCCCGAACTCGGCCATATGGCGCATCTTCTCGGTCTATGAACCGGATGACGATAAAGCTGTTCGCCACGCTGCGCGAGCGCGCCTGCATGGGCGAGCTCGATCGCGAGTTTCCGGACGGCGTTACCGTGGATGAAATCTGGCGCGGCCTGGTGGCGGAATTTCCCGACCTCGGCGGCCATCACGACAGCGTCGCCTTCGCGGTGAACCACGAATACGTCGGCGGCGATTATCGGCCCCGCGCTGGCGATGAAGTTGCCTTCATCCCGCCGGTCAGCGGCGGCAGCGAGCCCGCCTGGGCCGGGACGGTCAAGATCGTCAAGCACAAAATAGATCTCGAGGAGCTGCAGCGCGCGGTTGCCGATCCGCGCTCCGGGGCGACCGCGACCTTCGCCGGCACCACCCGCATCGAGAATGCCGGGCGGCGCGTAACGCAGCTCGAGTACGAGGCCTACGAGCCGATGGCGCTCAGCGAGATGCGCAAGATCGCGCGCGCCGCGGGCGAACGTTTCACGATCGTGCGAATCGCGATTACCCATCGCATCGGCCTGGTCGATATCGGCGAGACCTCGGTTGCGATTGCGGTCTCAGCGGCCCATCGGGCGGAGGCCTTTGACGCCTGCCGCTTCGCGATCGACCGCATCAAGGAAATCGTTCCGATTTGGAAGAAGGAGTACTTCGAGGGCGGTGAGCTGTGGGTCGGATGCCAGACCTCGCATCCGCCGCTCTCACATAGTCACGCCAAGTAGATCTGACGAAACGGGCCGCCCGCGTTGACGGCTCCACAGCTATCGGATAATCAAGCCAAGCGATGTCCAACGCTCCCGAACATTGCGTCGAACGGATCATCCTGGCGGAACCGCGCGGTTTCTGCGCCGGCGTCGACCGCGCCGTCGAAGCGGTGCGCGAAGCGCTGCGCAGCTTCGGCCGTCCGCTCTACGTGCGCCATCAGATCGTCCACAATCGTTTCGTGCTGGAACGCCTGGAGACCGAGGGCGCGATCTTCGTCGAAAGTCTCGACGCGGTGCCCACGGGCCAGCGCGTGATATTCAGCGCGCACGGCGTCGCGCCCAGCGAATGGGATCGCGCTCGGGCCCGCGACCTGCGGGTCATCGATGCGACCTGCCCGCTGGTCACCAAGGTGCATCTCGAAGTCCGGCGCTATTCCGAGGAAGGCCTGACCGTAATCCTGGTCGGCCACGCCGGCCACGAGGAGGTCAAGGGCACGCTCGGGGTTGCGCCCGGAGGGGTGCTGTTGGTCGGCAGCGTCGAGGAGGCCGAGCGCGTCGAGGTGCCGGATCGCGAGCGGGTGGCGGCGGTAACGCAGACTACGCTCAGCGTCGACGACACGCGCGAAATCATGGAGACCCTCAAGCGCCGCTTCCCGGCCCTGCGCACGCCCAAGACCGACGACATCTGCTACGCCACTCAGAATCGGCAGAACGCGGTCAAGGAGCTGGTCAGCGTGAGCGACGCGATCCTGGTGGTCGGCTCCAAGCAGAGCTCCAACGCCAACCGGCTGGTCGAGGTGGCGCGCACGCGCGGCGCCCGCGCCTACCTGGTCGACTCGATAGCCGACGTCGAGCCGGCGATGGTCGCCGGGGTGCGCGCGCTCGGCTTGACCGCCAGCGCATCATCGCCGGAATGGCTGGTCGAGGAGATTATCGGCGCCTTCGCGCACGACGGTGCGACCGTCGAGCTCTTGAGCGTGGCGAAGGAACGCGTCCATTTTCCTCTCCCTTCGCCCGCCAATTAGCCTCCTCGGAAAGCCGGGGCCGATGGCCGTCTAAGCCGGTGGTCGACGAGACAGCGGCGGCCCCGACGGGGCGCAAACGCGGCTACGTCGCGGTCGAGGGGCCGATCGGCGTCGGCAAGACCTCGCTCGCCCGGATGCTGGCCGAAAAACTCGGCGCCCGTCTGGTGCTCGATGAATCCGGGACCAACCCGTTCGTCGCGCGCTTCTACGAAGATCCCGACAAGTACGCCTTCCCGGCGCAGCTCTATTTCATGCTGATTCGCCACCGGCAGCAGCGCGAGCTGGTCCAGCAGGACTTGTTCCGCCAGGCGACGGTCTCCGACTACCTGTTCAGCAAGGATCGGATTTTCGCCAACCTGAATCTCACCCCCGACGAGCTCGTGCTCTACGATCAGGTCTACCGGCTGCTCGACGCGCAGATGGCGAGGCCGGACCTGGTGGTCTACATGTGGGCGCGCGCGGAGGTTCTGATCGAACGGCTGCGCCGGCGCAATCGCGACTTCGAGCGCCATATCAGCGTCGAGTATCTCGAACGCGTCTCGGCCGCCTATCGCGACTTCTTTTTCTATTACGAGGAGACTCCGCTGCTGGTTGTCGATACTTCCGGGATGGATTTCGTCGAGCACCCGGAAGACCTCGAGGAGCTGATGCGCGAGATCGATCGCACGCGCGCCGGCGTGCAGCATTACGTGCCCAGGCTGCGCCCCGGGCGTTGAGATTCATACCTCCGGCATGGCCGCCGCGGAGACATCGGAACAGTTCATCGCACGCCACAGCGCGGCGCTGACGCAAGTCTACGACCGCAGCGGGGCCGCGGTTTATGGCGTCGGACGGGAGGCGATGGCCGCGGCGCTCTATCGCGGCGCGTGCTCGCTGTCCGAGGCGGACAGCACCGCCGTCGAACGCTACCTCGCGAGCGTACGTGCGGAGGACTTGGCGCTGGTGTGCGCGCTGATGGCCGGCGAGGCGGCGGCGTGGGATACGTTTATCGCGCGCTACCGTCCGATCCTCTACGTTTCATCGCGCGCGATCGCGCGCGATGAAACGCGCGCCCGCGAGCTTGCCGATTCGCTGTGGGCCGAGCTCTACGGAATTCGTGGCGGTGCCGGCGGCGCGCGCCGGCCGATCCTCGCCTACTTCCACGGCCGCAGCTCGCTCGCGACCTGGCTCCACGCGGTGCTCGCGCGGCGTCATATCGACGCGCTCCGCGGGGAGCGCCGCGACTATCCGATCGAGAAGGTTGATCCGCGCGTGCTCGCAGTCGAGGCCGATCCGCCGAATCCCGACCAGCCGCGTCATCTCGCACTGATCAGCGGCGCCTTGAGCGAAGCGCTCGATGCGCTCAAGCCGCGCGATCGCCTCCGTCTCGCCTATCATTATGCCGACGGCCTCACGCTCAAGGAGATCGGCGCGCTGATGGACGAGCGAGAATGGACGGTTTCACGCCGCCTCAAACGCACGCGCGAGTCGATCCGCAAGCGCGTCGAGCGGGCACTGCGCGCCTCCGGCCTTGGACCGGAGCAGATCCGCGAGTGCTACGATTATGCGATGGAAGGATGGTCGTTCGAGCTGAAGCCCGCCGGCGCCGCGGCTGCGACGTCACTCGGCGTCGCGATGCAACAAAAGCCGGGCGGCTCGTTCAAAGCATGAGGGAGTGAGCGGATTTGGCGCGAACTGACGACAACGGCGATCGCTTCGGCGCACTCCTGGGGAGGCGTCTGGGCGCGCGTGAGGGCGAAGGCCGCGATGATTGTCCCGACGTCGGGGCGGTCGCCGCCTACTACGAGCGCTCGCTGCCTCACAATGAGCGTGAGGCGATCGAGCGTCATCTCGCCGGATGCGCGCCATGCCGCGCCGAATTGGCGGTGCTCGCGCGCGCCGCACGCGAGAGCGCCGCTGCGGGCGGCGCCGAAGAGGAGCCGGGTCTTCATCGATGGTGGTCGAGCGCGCCGGTTGGATGGGCGGTCGCGGGCGCAATCGCACTGATCGTCGCGATCGGGCTCGGCCGCGATTATTACAACCAGGAAGCGCCGCGCGAGCAGATCGCAATGGAGATGGCGAGCAACCGACCCGCCGTGGCTCCCGCACAGGACGCACTGAAGGACGCGAAGCGGGCCGTGGCGGAGCCGAAGAGCGCAGCGGCCGTGCCGTTGTCTGCGGCTCGCGCATCACGCGAGCTGCAGACAATGGAGCGTGGCGAATTGAATGCATCAGTTCGCGCGCACCGGATCGCTGCGCCGCCATCTCCTGCCGCCGGCGCGGCCATCCGCCCGGTGCTTCCAGCGCAGGCATCAGCGCCCCCGCCGCCTGCTGCCCCTTTCGCTTCGGGTGCGCCGTCGATCGCCAAATCGGAAACGAACCTGAACGCCCTATCGGGGCGCACTGTACCCGAGATGGCCGGCGGGCCGGGCACCGCGATGGCGCCATCCGCACCGCCACCTGCGCCGCCGCCGGCACAACCGTCGGTCGTGACGCGACCGCTGATGCAAGAGAGGATGCAGGTAACAGGCTCAGCGTCATCGGCGAGTCCCGGCAGTGCCGCTGGAGCCGCTGCTGCGATTCCGGGCGCCGCTATCGGCGGCGCGATAGCACAGAATCAAACCCCGACCTTCGCCAGACCATGGCCGCACTACACCGTCACCTCGCCCGATGGTTCGATCCGCTGGGAGTTCGGAAATCAGGGGACGATCGAGCGCTTCGGGCCGACCGGCCTGGCCACCATCCGGATACCCGGCGTCGCCGACCTGATCGCCGGGTCCGCGCCGTCGTCCTCGGTCTGCTGGATCGTCGGCCAAGGCGGCGTTGTCGTGCGCACTATCGACGGATCCAATTGGACGAAGGTCAGCTCGCCGACGTCATCTGACCTGATTGCAGTAACCGCCCAGGGAGCCGACACCGCTCTCGTTACGGCCCGCGATTCGCAACGCTATCTCACCAGCGACGGCGGCCAGACCTGGCAGCCGCAGTAACTCTCCGCGCTCACCGCCCGGTCGTCGCATAAAAAATCTGCAAGAGCCTGCGCCCGTCCCGTTCAAAGAGACGAGGACGGGCGACGATGACCTCGAATGCGGCAGGATTGGCAGTCTGGGCGCGGATCGCCCGGCCGCTGCGCCTCCTTCCCGATCCGCGGCTCGCGCAGATGGCCGTGCTCGGGACGATTCTCGCCGCCGGTGCGTGGCTTTATGATTTCGCGCTCGATCCGCGCCAGGTCATCCTGACTTTCCTCGCTGCCCTCGCCGCCCAGGCGCTTACCGATCGGATGTCCGGGCGCAGCGCCGTGAATTACCGAAGCGCGCTCATCACGGCCCTCAGTATCTCGCTGCTGCTGCGCGCCGACTCATTGTGGGTGCATCCGGCCGCCGCCGCCATGGCGATCGGATCGAAATCGCTCTTGCGCGTGCGCGGCAAGCATCTGTTCAACCCGTCCTGCTTCGGCGTGGTCTTCGCGCTGCTCGCGCTGCCGGGCGTCTGGGTATCGCCGGGGCAATGGGGCGACGGGGTTGCGATCGCCGGATGGATTGCGGTCGCGGGCACAATGGTCGTATCGCGCGCCGCGCGCGGCGATCTGAGTTCCGGCTTCATGCTGTTCTACGGCGGCGCGATGCTCGTGCGGATTCTGTGGCTTGGTCAGCGGCTCGCCGTCCTCGCGCATCGGATGGCCAGCGGGTCTTTGCTGCTGTTCGCCTTTTTCATGATTTCCGATCCGCGCACCTCGCCCGACGATTGGCGCGGCCGACTAGCGCATAGCGCGGTGGTCGCGGCCCTCGCCTTCGTGCTCGGCACGCATTTCTACGTGACTAACTCGCTCATATGGGCGCTGTTCAGTGCCGCTCCGGCCGTTCCGCTCTGGGATGCGATCTTTACGGCGCCTCGATTTGAATGGGAAACGAAAGGAGAAAGCGATGTTCTCAAAGTTCAAACGTCTCTCGATTGCGATGCTCGCGATGAGCCTCTTCGCCGCGTTCATCCGGCCGGCGCCGGCCCGCGCGTTCTGCGGGTTCTATGTCGGCAAGGCGGAGGGCACGCTCCACAACAAGACCTCGAAAGTGGTGCTTGTTCATCATGAGGACAAGACCGTCATCAGCATCATGAGCGATTACCAGGGCGACCTCTCGCAGTTCGCGATGGTCGTGCCGGTGCCGACCGTGCTGCAGCGCGGTCAAATCCATGTCGGCAATCCCGAGGTGGTGAAGCATCTCGAGGACTACAGCGCGCCGCGCCTGGTCGAGTACGACGATCCAAATCCGTGCGAGATGATGTATCCGCGCGCGATGGCCGGCAGCATGGCGATGGGTCGGGCGGCCGCACCACTTAACATGGCGCGCAAGTCGGCCGACGCGCTGGGCGTCAAGATCGAGGCGCAATATACGGTCGGCGAGTACGACATCGTGATTCTCTCCGCCAAGCAGTCCGACGGGCTCGAGACCTGGCTCAATCAAAGCGGCTACCGGATTCCGCCCGGCGCATCGGCCGCGCTCGCGCCGTACATCCGCGACGGCATGAAATTCTTCGTCGCCAAGGTGAATCTCAAGGAGCAGGCGAAGACCGGGCTCGACTATCTGCGCCCGATCCAGTTCGCGTTCGAATCGCCAAAATTCATGCTGCCGATTCGGCTCGGGATGGTGAACGCGGCGGGACCACAGGACCTCGTGATCTACGTGCTGACCCAGAATGGCCGCGTCGAGACGACCAACTACAGGACCATCGAGATGCCGACCGGGAACGACGTGCCGCAGTTCGTCCGCGACGATTTCTCGAAAACTTACGCCGCGATTTTCGATCGCCAGGTCAAGCTAAACGAGCTGCGCGGGATTTTCACCGAGTACGTCTGGAATATGAACTGGTGCGACCCGTGCGCCGCGCCGCCGCTCAGCCACGACGAGCTTAAGGAACTCGGCGTCTTCTGGCTGGATGAACAGAATCCTCCTCCGCCGGGATGGGGCGGCGTGCCGCGCCCGATGTACCGCCCGCAGATGTTCATCGCGGCGCCGTCCGGAGTGGTGCTGACGCGGCTGCACGTCCGCTATTCCGCCGCGACCTTCCCCGAAGATCTGTTTTTCCAGGAGACCGGCGATGCGAACAATTTCCAGGTGCGCTACGTGCTGCATCGCCCATGGGAAGGATCGCCGCAAGCCTGCGCGGCCGCAGCCACCTACTTCCAGGAACTCGATCAGCGCCGCGCCACGGAAGCGCGCAATCTGGCCGATCTGACCGGATGGGATGCGGCCGATATCGACCGGCGCATCGGTCTCAACCCCGGCAAGCCGGCGCCGGCGTGGTGGCAGAATCTCTGGCATTGAGCATGACAGTTGCGCTAGAGAATAGGCATCGGTGCACGCCGTTTGTGACAGGCGGCAGCAATGCGAGAGGGGTTGGAAGCGCGGTTGGTGGCTGATCGTCGCCACGATCGGGCTGATGTTCGTGGCGGGATGTGCAGCACGCTCCCAGTCTCCGCCGCCGCTCGCAGACGCATCGTGCACGGTTGCCAACCTCGATCAGCTCGGCACCAGCGCGATCCCGATAACCGTCGCAGGCCACGATTCGATGACCGGCGTCGCCAAGGCGCTGGCCGCGGCGGCTGCGCGGACTGATCCCGACGCTCAACCGTTCGCCTTCAAGGTCCGCTTCGACCATGCGTTCACGGCGCGCGGCGACGATCCGGCGGACTTCGTGATGACGGGACTGTTCGAACGGCCGTGCGATGCGAGCAACTACCTGGCGCTCGGCTGGGGCTATTCGCGGCGCGACAGCGAGCGCGCCTACGCCGCGATCGTTCCGCTCGCGCCACCGCAGGATTGTCCCGCCAGGCGGACCACGGTGCCGTCGATCGAGGCGATCTATTCGCTTCCCGTCCCCGAACCCGAGGCGGACCATCCGCCGGTTCACGGATGGCAGGTCGATTTCCCGCAGCTCACGGCGGCGCTCAGGAAAAATCGCGCCTCGTTCGCCAACGGCGTGGAGGCGATCGAAGTGACGACAGCGCGCCGGCTCAGGCTCGATGACGCCCGCCCCTCCGGATGCGTGCGCACGGTCTACAGCCGCAGCGGCCATCGGCGGCTCGACGCGCTCGATGGTTCGCGCCCGGTGATGGAACTCGCCGAAGCCGGGCAGCCATCGCGAAAGGCGAGCCTCGCCGGTTACTGCACCACGGGCCATTACCTGATTCTGGATGCGGTCACGGCCGAGGTCCTTGAACGCGGCAGGTATCAGCGCTGCGAATATTTCGCCGCCGAGCAGATTTAGCTGCGCGCCATTGCGATCTCCCCGCCGGTTCGCGCCTTCGGTGGAAAGACCTGGCCCTCGATTACGCCTGCGCCGTGGCGCTGTGATATGTCAAAGCCGAGAGGAAGCGTATGGCGAACAAGGTCGTCACCGACGAGGTCAAGGCGCAGATCGGGACCCGCGGCGAGCCGCGCGTCTATGAAATCGAGCGCGGCGCGATCCGCCGCTTCGCCGAAGCGATCGGCGATCCGAATCCGCTCTTCAACGACGAGCAGGCCGCACGCGACACCCGCTTCGGTGGGATGATCGCGCCGCCGACCTTCTGCCGTTCGCTGGGCAGCGGAATCCCGCAGGTCAAGCTCGATCTGCCCGGCTTCCGCGCGCTCGACGGCGGCTCGGACTGGGAGTATCGGAAACCGATCCAGCCGGGCGACCGCATCACCGTGCAATCGCGCATCGCCGAGATTCGCGAGACCGCGGGCCGGCTCGGTCCGATGGTCTTCATCGTGGTCGAAACCAGCTATACGAACCAGTTCGGGCAGCTCTGCGTGACGCAGCGTTCGACGGTGATCCGCTACTAGGGAGCGCACGACGATGGCGAAGCAGTTCTATTTCGAAGAGCTCGAGGCCGGCTACGAAATTCCGGCCCTGGAGAAGGATCCCACCACGCAACAGCTCGTCAAGTATGCCGGCGCGTCGGGCGATTTCTACCAGATTCATTACGACAAAGATTTTGCGCTTGCGCATCAGCTCCCCGGCGTCATCCTGCACGGCGCGCTCAAGAACGCCTTCCTCGGCCAGATGATGGCCGATTTCGCGGGCGACGCCGGATGGCTCAAGAAGCTCTCGGTCCAGTACCGCGGCATGGATGTGCCGGGCGTCAAGCTTGTCGCCCGGGGCAGGGTGGTCAGGAAATACGTCGAGGGCGGAGAGCATCTGGTCGATTGCGAAATCTGGATCGAGAACGCGAAGGGCGAGAAGACCACGCCCGGTTCGGCCACGGTCGTGTTGCCCTCGCGCGCCGTGCATTGAGGTTTCATCGATGCCCGTACGGCGGCAGCTCGCGCCGGCTTCGATCGAGTTTGAGGACATCCGGCTGAAGCGCGTCGAGCTCCATTACACGAAGGTGCTGACGCGCCTGATGGCCGCGCATGCGCTGGCCGAGAAGCTTACCGCGGCGGGTTACGAGCGGATGCTCAACTCGATCGACGATCCCGAGCTGCGTCCGTCGATCGAAAAAAATCTTGCCGAGGAGCGCCGGCACGCACGACTGCTCTACGACGCGCTGGCCGAGCTTGGAGTCAGTGAGGCGCAGGCCGACCGCCTGATGATCACGGTGGCGAAGGGTCCATCGTTCACCGCGCCGCGCCGCTTCGCGGAGCAAGCCGCGGGCGAGCTCGATCTCGTGATGGGGAGCCTGAGCCTCGACGCGACCGGGATGCTGATGATCGGGGTCAACTATCGCGAATCGAGCTATGCGCCCCACGCGCGCGCTGCCGAGGCGATCCTCGAAGAAGAGGCCGATCACGAAAGCTTCGGGCTCGGCGCGCTCGGCCGCGCTCTGGAACGCTTCGGCGCGGCCCGCGTGACCGACGCGCTGCGCGAATGGCTCCCATCCGCCGTCAACTTCTTCGGTCCACCCGGCAGCGGCTTCACCTTCGATTGCCTGACCTACGGTCTCAAGACGCGGGACAATCAGGAGCTGGCGGAATTGTTCCTGGCGTTGCTCGAGCGCCGCCTCGATCAGTTGGGGCTCAAGCTACCGGTCCTGACGCGCGACTATCCGTGCCGAATCGCGTGAGGCGGGGAACCGGGCGCATCCTGCCGGCGATTCATACAGTAGCTGCCGGCCCTTGGCGGCTCCCCTATACGCGATCTAGACTGCCGTCCACCCGATAGGTGGCGGTACAAGCCTGTTTCTCGGGTTACTAGGGCCCGGCGGCATGAATTTTGACGCGCCGGGCTTCGTCATTACTTGAGCATCGATGCGCAGGACGACTCTGCTCCCGCGATCGGCTCCGGAGGGTTATCGGGTGAGAAAGCGAACCAGGAACTTCATCGTTGCAGGAGTCGCCGCCGGCCTGCTGCTGCTCGTGACCGCGGTGGTAATCGGCCATGTGACGGTCGAGACCGGGATGCCCGCGGTCACCAAGCTGATAGCCCAGGACAAGATGCCGGGCGCGGTCCAGGCGCTTCAGGCCACCTATCACTTCGATAATCCGGCCGGCCTCGCCGCGCTCCATCAGTTCTCCCTGCTGGTGCTGCGCCAGGCGCTCAACCAGGACGATCCGTTCGAGCGCTGCTACGTGGCGACGGCGCTGGCGGGCTATGACGACTGGAGCGGGCGCGCGGCGATCGACAAGGCGCTCAATTCCTCCAACTTCCTGGTGCAGAAGGCGGCGGTCGAGGGACTGGCGGCGGCCGGCAGTCCCCAGGCGATCGCAATCCTGGCCCGCTTCTATAAGTTCAGCGGTCAGGACGGGCGTCTGATGGCGGTGCAGGGGCTCGCCGAGGTCACCACCCCCTCGGTATTGCCGCTGTTGCTCGAAGCGGCGAAGAACAAGGACACCAATCTAACGGTTTGGAGCGTCAACGGCCTGGGCCATCTCGGCGATCGCTCCGCGATTCCTTACCTCCATTCCCTGCTCGAAAAGGCGACCGATCCGATGGTTCGCACCGAAACCGCTCACGCGATAATCCTGCTCGGCGATCGATCGCCGCAGATGGTCGCGATAATCGTCAAGGGCCTCGATACCAACAACGTGCAGCAGGCCGCCGAAGCCGCGCTCGATCTCGGCGATGCGCAGGATCCGTCGGTCATACCCACCCTCAAGCAGACCGTCGTGAGCGACAAGGCCAACCCGCGCGTGCGGCTCGCAGCCGCGGTCGCGCTCACCCATTATGGCAATGCCGACGGGATGCCGTTGCTGAAGAACGCGCTGGTCGATGAAAGCTTCGGCCATTACCTGCCCCCGCTGCTCGACCATCTCGATCTCAAGCTCGGGCGGCCGGTGCTGATGGGCGCGCTCAAGTCGAGCGACCAGGTAACGCGGCTGTCCGCGATCGAAGCGATCGGCCGCGCCGGCGGCGACCCCGAGATCATTGTGCTCACCGACGCCGGCAGCAAGACGGACGATCCGATGGAGGTCGCGCAGATCGCGTGGTCGCTCGGGCATATCGGCCGTCCGCACTGCATCCAGCCCCTGCTCGCGATGGTCCAGAATCCGGCCCCGCAAGTGCGCGATACCGCTGCCGATTCGCTGGGCCACACCGCCGACAAGCTTTCCGGGCATAAGCCGCGCTCGCGCTAGGCTCCCGGGCCGCCCTCCGACGCCGCCTCGCTCAGCGCATGGTCTGGGTCAGGCCGCTGACCGTGCTGTAGTGGCTGATGTCGTCGTAGTCGACGCCATTCAAGTTGCGGCATTGTTCGTTGGTGAGAATCCCCTTGGCGCTGGAGCCGGCGGTGTTGAAGAAGGTCAGATGCTCGCGCTGCAGGTTCCACATCGTCTGCACCGTATTGCCGGTATCGAACTGGAGGCCCTGGTGCGGGACCGCTGACGCGATGTGGTTGACCATGTCGGCCTTGGCGAACTTCATGTCCGGATCGTAAAGGTCCTTCCAGATCAGGTTCGAGCTCTCCGTGTCGATGTACATGATCTGCTTGCCGTAGCAGTAGCCCGAGCGCATCGAGGGAATTCGGCGGGTGTCGATTACCTGCGTGTCGCGCACTTCCCATTTGCCCACCACCGGCTTCGGAAACATGATCGGGTAGTAATTCGCCGTATTGCCGTAGACTACGGGGTCAGAGTTGACCAGCGACAGGATCGATTGGTCGCGCAGGAAGTCGGCCTGGAAGCGCGCAACTCCGCCGTTGAAGCCGCCGCGAAAGTCATCGAACACGAAATCGGTGCCGGCCGCTGGCGCGCAGCGGCTGTTCGATGATTCGCGGATCACGCGGCGCATCGAGGGCAGAAACAGGAAGTCATCCTCGGGCCGGGTCAGGTCGACGTAGTCCAAGGTCAACGTCGCCTTGTACTTCTCTTGCTCGGGCTCGAGCACCATCCGCCACTGGCTGTAATCGATTCCTTGCGCATGCGGGTCGTTGATCGCCTGGTGCGCATCGCTGATATGGCTCAGCCGCCGCAGCACCACCACATCGCGGATCGTGGTGACGTTGCCCGCACCGTTCATGAGGTAATCGAAGTTGTCGTCGCCGCAGAGCAGGTAGGGCTGGAAGCGGTACCACATGTTGACCAGAATCTTGTAGCCCTTGAACGGCTCGGCCGGATCGGGAAACGGACGGCCGGCGACGTAGCCGTCGATATAATGACCGCCGTCGGGAAGGTCCTTGATCTTCACCAGATGGCTGTACTTGCGGGTATCGTCGAGGTAGGCGGCGGGCAGCGGATAATGACTGGTCGGACCGATCACGATCTGCAGGTCGGCCGGCATCTTCCAGAAATATTGGCCGCTGAACAGCGCCTGCATCCCCTCGGGCATGTACTGCTTGTACTGGGTCCAGTTCTGCGGCGTGATCACGGTGCCCGGCGGAATCGGATTCTCGGCGGCGCGCGCGATCGCGCCCGTCATCATAAGCACCAAAGTCAGCGCAGCGATCAGTCCTGTGCGCCTGTTCCAAACCATGCGCAGCACCTCTCTCTCAAACGTGGCGTTTACGGGTTTCCCGAATCGCATGCGGTCGACGCGCTGTCAATCCCTGGCGCCGGAATCCACGCGCTGTTTTCCGCGCTGCGCGGTTTCGCTTACAATGCTCGTAATCTGAGCCGCAGCTCTCTGCAAGCGCCATGAACCGCAAGATCGATTCGCCCGATGCCCGCTCTGGCCTCGAAGCGCAGGCCGGCGGCAAACCGCGCCGGATCGTTTCGCTGCTGCCGAGCGCCACCGAGATCGTATGCGCGCTCGGCCTCGAAGCGCAGCTCGTCGGCCGCTCGCACGAATGTGACTATCCGCGCTGGGTCGAGCGGCTGCCGGTATTGACCGCGCCGCGCTTCGATCCCTCCGGGTCGAGCGGGGAGATCGATCGGCGCGTACGCGCGATCGTGAGCGAGGCGCTGTCGGTCTACCGGGTCGACGCCGAGCGGCTGCGCGAGTGCGCTCCGGACTTCATCGTGACGCAATCGCAATGCGAGGTTTGCGCGATGAGCGAGAGCGACGTCGAAGGCGCGGTGGCCGAATGGACGGGGACGCATCCGCGCGTGATCTCGCTCCAGGCCGGCGACCTTGCCGGCGTATGGAGCGATATTGAGCGGGCCGGCGCAGCGCTGGAGGTCGGCGGGCGCGCGGCCGAGGTGGCGGCGGCGCTCCGGGAGCGGGCCGGCGCGATTCGCGAACGGGCGGTCGCCGCCGGTTATCGGCCCGGCGTCGCCTGTATCGAATGGATCGACCCGCTGATGACCGCTGGGAACTGGACGCCCGAGATGGTCGCGATTGCGGGCGGCCGCGACCTCTTCGGCACGCCCGGCGAGCACTCCCCGGCGATCGCGTTCGATGCGCTGTGCGCGATGAACCCAGAGATCATCGTGATCGCGCCGTGCGGCTTCTCGATCGAACGCTCGCTTGCCGACCTGCCGGTCCTGACCCACGATGCGCGGTGGAAGGAGCTCGAAGCGGTGCAGAGCGGGCGCGTCTTCGTGGCGGACGGCAATCAGTATTTCAACCGGCCCGGCCCGCGCCTCGCGGAGTCGCTCGAAATTCTGGCCGAGCTAATCCATCCCACGATCTTCCGCTTCGGCCACGAGGGCGCCGGCTGGCAGAGATTGTGAAATAGCTGTGATTGTCATTCTGAGCGTACCGAAGAATCCCGGAAGCAACCGCTAGCAAAGGCCCCAGCGCGTTGCTCGTTTTCGAGATTCCTCGCTCCGCAGACTGCGCTCGGAAATGACAGCACAGAGCTAGGAGTTCGTTGCCAGGTACTTCATCCCGACCCGCGGCGGCGTGAGCGTTAGCTTGAACGCTTCGAGCAGCGGGCGGTTGTCGCACAGGTAGTCGGTCATCAGGAAGGCCGCGGCGTCGCGCGAAAAGAAGCGCGTGGGCATCATCTCGGCCGCCGCGCCCGCCGCCTTGAGCAGGCCGCCCGGCGCGTGGACCAGCAGCCGCTGACGCCCGGTAACCTCCATCAGCAGCTTCACCAGCTCGTCGAAGGTCAGGGTCTCCGGTCCGCCGATCTCGAACAGGCCGTTGCGGCCGCTCCCCTCCAGCGCCATCACCACGCACTCCGCGAGATCATCGACCAGCAGCGGCTGCATGCGCTGCCGTCCGTTGCCGGGGATAACGAACAGCGGCGAGAAACGCAGCATCCGCGCGAACATCGAGATGACCTTGTCGCCCGGTCCGTAGACCAGCGCGGGACGGAAAATCGTAAACGGGATCCCGGAGTTGCGCACCGCGTTCTCGGCCCGTCCCTTGGCGCGAAAGGCGGGATGGGTGGAGTTCGCATCGGCCGCGGCGCCGCTGATGTAAACGAAATGTGAGACGGTGCGCTGGTCGGCCATGTCGATCAGCGCCCGCGTGCCGGCAAAGTCGACCTGTTCGAACGTCAGCCCGCGGCGCGGGTTCTCGACCGGGTAGCCGTCGAACTGGGCCGCGTTGATGATCGCGCCGACCCCCGCCAGCGGCACCCGCAGCGAGCGCGGCTCGGTCAGATCGGCGCGGAAGAAATCGACATGCGAGGAGCCGAAGCGCTGCCACGCCTGGGCGGGATTGCGGGTTATGATCCGCACCAGATAGCCCGCGCCGAGCAGCCGCCTGACGATCGCGCCGCCAATAAATCCCGAGCCGCCGGCAACGGCGACAATCATCTCATGCGATGGCATACGATGCGGAGCCCCCTCCTTTGCGTCTGCCGTGTCTGTGTGGTCTTAGCCCGATCGTTCCCCAGCGGCAAGCCCGCTTTGCGGGCCATCCATCCAGGAGTGTCCGGGAAGCGCAACTCAGGCGTGGCGCCAGCCGGAATCGAATGGCTCGCGCGGGATGAAGCGGCCGCGGCCCGCCGCAGCGCGCGGCTTGCGCTGGTCGACGATCACCTCGCCGCGCGAAATCGTGGTGCGCGGCCAGCCCCGGACTTCCACGCCCTCGAACGGGTCGTAGTCCGATCCGGAGTGCATCTCGGGCTGATGCACCACGACGGTCTGATGCGGATCGAAAATCACCAGGTCGGCGTCCGCGCCGCGCGCGATCACGCCCTTGCGCGGGTAGAGTCCGAAAATCTTGGCCGGATTGGTCGCCACCAGGTCGACCATCCGCTCGATCGAAATCCGGCCGCTCAGCACGCCCTCCGAGTAGAGCATCGGCACCAGCGTCTCGAGGTTCGCCATCCCGGGGATCAGATGGGTAAAAGTCTCCGCCGCGCGCTTTTCCTTGAGCGACCAACTGCAATGGTCGGTTGCGACCACGTCGACCGTGCCGTCGGCGAGTCCCTTCCAGAGCGCATCGCGATCCGCGGCCGAGCGCAGCGGCGGCTGACCGACGAAGCGTACCCCGTCGGGCTGCCTCAGCAGTTCTTCGGTCAGGTAGAGGTATATTGGACGGGTTTCGGCGAGCACCGTGAGGCCGGCCGCGCGCGCCCGGCGAATCTCGTCGAGCGCGGCGGCGCTCGAGAGATGCACGAAATAGAGCGGCGCGCCGGTAAACTCAGCCATCTTGAGCGCCCGCGCGACGGCGGCAGCCTCGGAAATCGGGGGGCGGCTGTCGGCGAAATATTGCGCGCCGGTCTTGCCCTCGTCGAGCAGACGCTGCGTGCAGAAGCTGATGATGTTCTCGTCCTCGGCGTGAATCGTCATCAGGCCGCCGTTCTGGGCGGACTTCGCGAATAGCTTCAGAAAGTCGTGGGCCCGCGCCTCGAAGCGGCGTATCATGAAGACCTTGAAGCTCGGGCATCCGCGGTCAACCGCGCTAGCGACCTCCTCGAGCGCGGTCGCGGAGGGATCGAGCACCGCGATGTGAAAGCCGTAGTCGATGATCGCGCGCTCGCGCGCCTTCTCGCGCCAGTTGCGAATCGCTTCCGTCAGATGGCCGCCGTTGCGCTGGAAGGCGTAGTCGACGATGGTGGTGACGCCGCCGGCGGCCGCCGCGATGGTGCCGCTCAGGAAATCATCGGCGCTGCGCGCGCCGTGCATCTGCGCGTCGAGATGGGTATGCACGTCGACCGCGCCCGGCATCACCAGCATCCCGCGCGCATCGATCGTGCGGGTTGCGGTTTCCAGCTTGCCGGGCGCCGCCACCGTGACGATTCTGCCGCCGCTGACGCCGATATCGGCAAGGCCCACCTTGCCCGGGGTTACGGCGTTGCCGCCCACGATCGCGAGGTCGAGCATCGCAAGCCCCCTGCGCTATCGGTGTCTAGCCGCGTCCGCTGCGAGCCTGGCGCAGATGAGCCACGGTTTCAGCCGTCTCAGCCATCGGCGTGAGCTGAAAGCGCGAGACCTCGGGATGACAGTTGATTCGCACGCGCAGCCAATAGGTGCCGAGGCCGCGATTCGTATAGATGTGAAAATCGCCGTAGCGATTGAGGCCCGCGTAGAACTTCCGCCCGATTCTCAGAATCGACTTGATCGGCGAGCCGTAGAGCGGAATCCGCACCACTCCGCCGTGCGTATGCCCCGAGAGCATCACGCCGGGCCGCAGATGGCGCGCATAGAGCGCCGTGTCGGGATTATGGGCCAGCACCAGCGTGCAATCATCGGGCTTGACGCGGCTGAACGAGCGCTGCGGGTCGGCCTGACGCGCCCACAGATCGTCGATGCCGACGATCGTCAGGCGCGCGCCCCTGAGCTCCACCGCGCGGCTCTCGTTGGAGAGCGTGTTCACGCCGGCGGCGCGCAGCGCCTCCTCGATATGGTCGAACGACGCCCAATGATCGTGATTCCCGGCAATCGCGAACGCGCCGAACTTGGGATTCAATTCGCCGAGCGCGCGGCGGAACGGCACCAGGTAATGCTGGCGGGTCTGCGGCGTCGAGAAGTAATCGCCGGTCAGGAACACCAGGTCCGGATGCTGGCGGTTGATGGCCTTGACAGCCAACTCGAGGCGCTCGAGATCCTCGTCGCGGTCGACATGCAGGTCGCTGATCTGGCAGGCGACCACGCCCTTGAGTGCCGCCGGCAGGGCGCGCACCGGGAGCGTGATGCGCTCCACGTCGATCGCGTCGATGGTGCGCCGCCACATCTGATGAATCGGGCGCAAGGCCAGCGGCGGTTTGCGCTTGGCGCGTGCGCCGCGCCTGGGGCGGCGGCGTCGAGGCTGCGGAGCGGTGTTGAGGAGTTCGGGGACGCTCATGGGATCATCAATCTTAGAATATTTCGAGCAATTGAAGAAACCGGTCCAATTCGATTAACCGGCGGTCGGCGCGGTCGAGCTCCTCATGCTCACGCTCCCAGCTTTCGGCCTGCGGGATGTAGACCGCGCCCAGGCCGGCGCGCAGCGCGGGATTGATGTCCGAGCGCGGACTGTTGCCGATCATATAGCTGGTCCGGGGATCGAGTGCGGCCACGTCGATCAGGCGCCGATAGGCGGCGACGTCCTTTTCGGCCGGCACCTCGACCTGGCTGAAGTGCGGCGCGAGGCCGGAGCGCGCCAGCTTGTCGAGCTGCTCGGCGCGCTGGCTCTTGGTGAACAGCAGCAGGCGGTGGCGGCCGGCGAGCACCGCCAGCGTCTCGCGCACGCCGGGTATCAGCTCGCAATCGCGCGCGATGAAACGCGCCCCGATCTCGTCGATCGTCGCGCGCATCCGCGCGGCGGTGCCGGGCGTCGCCAGCACGTCGAGCGCAAGATGCAGCGCGCGGACGTAGGGGCCGCGTCCGTAGCCATGGCTGCGGATGACCTCGAGTTCGAAGCGGCGCACTGCATCCCGCACGCCCGCCCCGTCGATTTCAACGCCATGCGCCGCCAGCGCGGCGGCGAACTCGCGTTCGACCTCGCGGAAATGGAGATTGGAATGCCACAACGTGTCATCGGCATCGAAGATCAGATTCAGCCGCGCGTGCCGCTTCGCAGCCATCGCTCACCTCGACGGCGCGGGCAGCACGGCGACGGCGCCGGTCGCTGGATTACGCCCGACATAAAGGTCGGTCTCGTAAACCGCGCGTAAATTGTCGGCGGTCAGCACCTCCTCGGGCCTGCCCGCCGCAGCGAGGTGTCCGTGCTTCAGCAGGATCACGCGATCGGACCATTGCGCCGCGACGTTGAGGTCGTGCAGGGTCGCCGCCACTGCCATCTGCCGCCGCGCGCACAATTCCCGCATCCGGTCGAAGATTTCGGCGATATGCCTGAGATCGAGAAAGGCGGTCGGCTCGTCAAGCAGCGCGATTGCCGGCTCCTGGGCTAGCGCCCGCGCGAGGAAGACCCGCTTGCGCTCGCCGCCCGAGAGCTCCTGGATTCGCCGCTCGGCGAAGCCGAGTAGATCGAAACGGTCCAGCGCCTCGCATGCGATCTCGAGGTCGCGCGCGCTCTCCAGGTGGAAGGGCCCGAGATGCGGCGCGCGGCCCATCAGGACCACTTCGAGCACCGTGAAGCCGAAGGCGACGCTATTCTCCTGGGCGACGGTCGCGATATTGCGCGCGAGTTCGCGCCGCTCGTAGCTGGCGATCGCGCGGCCGCGGAGCTCGACCGCGCCGCGCCAGGGCTGCATGGTGCCGGCCAGCAGCCGCAGCAGAGTCGATTTGCCGGCCCCGTTGGGCCCGACGATCGCGAGCAGTTCGCCGGCCCTGAGCTCCAGCGACACACCGCTTAGGGCCGTGAACGTGCCGTAGCCGGCGACCAGCTCGCGGGCGCTCAGCACCACCGCCGCGGGATGCGTCTCCGTCATAGCGGGATCGCCTTGCGCCCCTCGCGCCGCAGCATATAGACGAAGAACGGACCGCCGCACAGCGCCGTGATGGCGCCGACCGGAATCTCCGCCGGGGCGATCACGGTGCGCGCGGCGAGGTCGGACAGGACCAGGAACGCGGCCCCGCCGAGCATCGAGGCGGGAATCAGCAGGCGATGGTCGGAGCCGAGCGTCAGGCGCAGCACGTGCGGCACGATTAGGCCGACGAAGGCGATAATCCCGCTGACCGAAACCGCCGCCCCGACCATCACCGAGGTCGCGATGAAGATCGTCCGGCGCAGGCGCCCGACGTCCACGCCCAGTTCAGCCGCCGCCTCGTCGCCGAGGCTCAGCAGGTTCATGTCGCGCGCGCCGCCGAGGAGGACCATCAGGCCGGCGAGTCCCAGGCTGCCGACCAGCACGACCTCGCGCCAGCTCGGCGACTCCAGGCTGCCCATCAGCCAGAAGACGATCGAATGCATGAAGTAGAAATTGACGACGCTGTTGACGAGCATGATTGCCGCGCTCCAGAAGGCGTTCAGAATCACGCCCATCAGCAGCAGCGTGAAGGGCTCGAGCTGGCCGCGAAGCTCCGCGAGGCGATAGACCAGGACTGTCGAGCCGAGCGCCGCGAGGAACGCGCAGAGCGGCACGAGCTCGGCGGAGGCGGCCCATCGCCAGGTGACGATCAGCGCGACTACGGCTCCCAGAGCGCCTCCGCCGGAGATGCCCAGGATGCCGCCCTCGGCCAGCGGGTTGCGCACCAGCGCCTGCAGCGCCGCCCCGACCACCGCCAGCATCCCGCCCACGATCGCGCCTAGCATCACGCGTGGCATCCGCGCGACGAACAGGATCGCATGGTCGGGGCTCGCGGCATCGGTAACTGCCCGCATCAGGCTGATGTGGACGCTACCGGCGGCGCATCCGGCGATCAGGATTACGGCCGTCGCCGCGGTCAGAATTGCGAGCGTGGCGGCCACGCGCCGGCGCGTCAGATGCGCGCGGGTCAGATCTTTCAGGGCCGGCACCGGCGCGGGCGCTTCGGGGAGCGGGCCGCCGGCGCTCAATTTGACCGCATTCATCAGGTCGAAGCTACCTCAATGCCGCTGCCCCGGTAAGCGCCACGCGGCGATGCATTGAAACGTCCGGCCCGGCTCGGTTACCTTCATTCAGCAAAGGAGTGCCTGCCGATAGTGCTTAAAATCGCCGTCTGCATCAAACAGATTCCGCTGGTTGAGGATGCCAACTTCGACCCGGTCACCAAAACCATCAAACGCGACGGGCCCGCCGTCATCAGTTCGTTCGACCTGCGTGCGATCTCGCTCGCCGTCTCGCTCAAGGCGAAGGGCGACGCCGAATGCACCGTGGTCACGATGGGCCCGCCGCAGGCGCGCAAAGCGATCGAGGAGGCGCTGGCGATGGGGATGGACCGCGGGGTCCATCTCGAAGACCGCGCGTTTGCCGGCTCGGATACGCTCGCGACCGCGCGGGCGCTTGCGATGTGGCTCGAGCGCGAGCGCTTCGACCTGGTCCTGATGGGAAAATATACGCTCGACGCCGAAACCGGACAGGTTGGTCCCGAGGTCGCCGAGTTGCTCGGGATCGCCCAGGTAACCGGGGCGCGCAAACTCGAGATCGAGGGACGCACGCTTAAGGCCGAGCGCGAAAGCGACGAAGGCTGGGACGAGATCGAGTGCGCGATGCCGGCGCTGGTCACTTGCGCCGAGCGGCTCGCCCAGCCGATCCGGGTGAAGCCGGCCGAGCGCGAGGCGGGCAAGGAGCGGCCGATCGTGACGGTGCGCGCCGCCGAGCTCCATTCGGATCCCAAGCAGTTCGGCTTCGCCGGCTCGCCGACCGTGGTCCATGACCTGTTCGTGCAGGAGACGCCGAAGACCGTCTGCCGCTTCATCGACGCGAGCGATCCGGCGCGCGCCTGCCGCGAGCTGATCGCCGCCCTCGACGAGGCGGGCGCGCTCAGCGCCGACGGGAAGGCACGCCGCCCGGTGACCGCCGCGACGCGCAAACCGAACCGCGGCAAGGACCTCTGGGTCGCATGCGAGACCAACCTCGAGGGAGAGGTGACGCGTTGCAGCCTGGAGCTGCTGTCGCGCGGCGGCGAGGTCGCCACCGAGCTTGGCGGCGAACTGGCCGCGGTGGGATTCCCGGGTTCGATGGCGCGGCATGCGGCGCTGCTGGCCGGCTACGGCGCGGATCGCGTAATCGTGCTCGATTCGCCGGAGCTCGCCTCCTATACGCCCGAGGCCGCGGCCGAAGCCTTCGCGGCGCTGGTCCGCGAGCGCGCGCCGTGGGGCGTAATCCTGCCGGCCAGCGAACGCGGGCGCGACTGGGGTCCGCGGCTGGCGGCGCGCCTGGGCCTCGGTCTCACCGGCGATGCGATTGGACTCGAGCTCGACAAGGAGCGCCGGATGGTCGCGCTCAAGCCGGCCTTCGGCGGCAATATCATCGCGCCGATTCTTTCGAGCACCTTTCCGCAGATGGCGACGGTCCGGCCCGGGATGCTCGAGCTCTCGCAGCCGTCGAGCGCGCGTACGGCCGCAACCGAGCTGGTGCGCCCGCAGCTCGCCGCGCCCCGCAGCCGCCTCATCAAGGAGCATTCGAATCTCGATCCCTCGCTCGCGCCGCTCGAGGGTGCGGAGGTGGTGGTCGGCGTCGGTATCGGCGTCAATACGCCCGAGGGCATCGAGCTGTGCAAGGAGTTCGCGCGCGTGATCCGGGCCGGGATGTGCGCGACGCGGCGGGTCACCGACCAGGGGCTGATGCCGCGTCAATTGCAGGTCGGACTGACCGGCAAGGCGATCGATGCGCGGCTCTATTTCGCGATCGCGATTCGCGGCCAGCCGAACCATACGGTGGGAATCAAGCGGGCGCGGACGATCGTCGCGATCAACAAGGAACTGGATTCGGCGATCTTCGAGCGCGCCAGCTTCGGGATGGTCGGCGACTTCAACACGCTCGTACCCGCGCTGACCGACGCCTTTCGCATCCGGCTGGGCGTCTGATCGCCCGGCCGCGAATCTTTCGTAATTCCTCGCTAGCGCGGCGGCGGGATCTCCCGCCGCCGCGCGATTCCCATCCGCCGCCGCCTTTTGTCCACCATCATCTGCGCCGTAGGGGCCAAACCTGCCCGCCAGGCCCCGCTGATCAACCACCTACCTCTATCTGCGAATCGACAAAAATCATCTCACAGTAACAAAAAGTCATCACCGTCCTATTGTCCCATTGTTAGTGATTCCGCCGTCAGGCGGAGGGGCAACTTTGCAACCAGAGGTGAAGACGATGAAAAAAACGAAGGCATTCGGAGCCGCGATGATCGTCGCGCTTGCGATGATGGTCGCGATCGGCGGCCGCGCATTCGCGGACGGGCACGGTGAAGGCGGTGGAGGAGGCGGCGACGGCGGGAAGCCGCATGTTCAATGGGTGAATCATTTCGATCTGCTGTCCGGCGACCCCAGCGTAACGCAGACCTCGTCGCTCTCGACCAACTCGGGCGTGGGCGGCGGGCTGACCGCGCTGGTGATCACCTCGACCACGCCGGGCGACATCGATTCGTTCGGCGGCAACAAAGTCGTGCAGATGGCGCTCGAACTGCAGCCGCATACGAGGATCAGGAACGTGGTGGTCTGTTACGAGCTGACCAGCGCGAACAGCTATATCGATCAGGTGCGGCTGGCGCAGATACAGAATCCGCCTGCGACCGCGCTCGTGCTGCTCGACGACGGGACGCATCTTACCAACGTCGGTCCGGTATGCGTGACCAGCGCCGGAACTTCGATCAACTCCGATGACGGCTCGGTGCTGATCTCGCTACGCGTCTTTTTCGGGACGCCGGCCGGCGGTCCGTCGACTGACAAGATCGCGGTACGCGCCCTGGGACTGGTGGTCGACGATTAGGAGGCTTCGATCTAAACAGCGGCCGGCGCCGTCCGAGCGCCGGCCGTAGTCTATTTGCGGATCATTTGCCCGCGCCGGTTAACGAGATGCTCTGCGGGCTGTTGCTCGCGTCGTCGGTAAGCTTCACCTGGCCCGGGTCGGCTCCAGTCACGCTCGGATCGAACTTCACGCTCAAGCTGCACTTGCCGAGCGGCGCGATTAGCGTGCCGCATCCGTTGACCACGGTGTAATCGGAATTGGTCGGGGCGACGCTGGCGAGCGCAATCGGATAGGGGCTCTGGTTGACGATCGAAAGCTTCTTGGCCGGGCTGGGCGAACCCTTGGCGCGAGTACCGAAAGCTACCGGAGCCGACGGCACCTGGAGATTGGCGGCGGGCGCCTGGCACGGATTGCTGCCGAGTGCGTTCTGATAATTGTTGAACTGAGTGTACGAACCGGATGAGTCGTTATAGATGAGCGGGTAGAGACTGCCGAAAGCGGTCGTCGAGCTGCCGCCGAAGGTGTTGGTCGCACCCGGAAGCTGAGCCCCGCCCAAGCCCCACTCGCACAGGTTGCCCACGCCGACGGTCGAGAAAAAGGGATAGAAGTTGGCGTTGGGCGGCGGATTCGTACAATTGGATCCGGTGAACACATCGCAGAAGCTGACGCCGGAATTAGCCTCGATTATCGGCAGGTCGGCCTCCTGCGCCGCCGACGTGTAATTCTGAAATGCTCCGCCAGTCGCCGGGGCTAACAGCGGGCTCGTAAAGAGGATCGGCTGCGGATGCATTTTCTTGTCGGTCGCGGGATTGGTGCCGGGCCAGTTGTCCTGGTAACAGACGCCGTCGAAGTCGAACTCCGTCTGGGTGCAGCCTCCGACCTTTATCCGGCTTGATGCGGAGGCGTTGGAGCAGAACTGATCGTCGCTATCGGAATCGCCGCCGCTGATGCAATTACCGTTGAGGTCAGCCTTGGCGCAGTATTCCCAATGTCCGATCTCGTCAGCGAACGCGATGTTGTACGAATGGGCCGCCCACGGCACGCGCGTGTGCGGGCTCGAGCTCGCGTACATCGGATGGAACGCATAGGACTGGCTGGAGCAGGTGCCGGCGCTGGGATCGAAGACCACCTGCTTGAAGCCGTTGGCGATACTCGCCGTCATCGAGCCGCTCTTGTGGGAAGTCAGATCGTGGATGACGACCTGGAAACCGGCGCTGGTGTCGTGCAGGTCGACGATCAGCTTGTCGCCCGGCTTCATCAGCAGGTCGGTCTTCAGATGCGGTACGAAATGGTTGTTATTCAGCGGGTCGCCGGCGCTGTCGGCATTGCCGCTCTTGGTGATGAACGCGAAGTTGACCGGCTCGGACCCGACCAAGCTCAGGCAACTGGCGTTGTTGTTCGCGCCGGAGTTGGGATCCTCGCTCAGGCTGTCGATATTCAGCGCGGCGCACCAGTGCTTGCCGTCGCATGAATTCCACCCTGTCCCCATCGTACCCAGCCCGGCGGATAAAACTGCATCTCCATGAACGCGGTGCCAGGATGCTTGCCGATGTAATCCGGCGCGCTCTTGCTGGGATTGTCGAAGATGTTCGTAT
>Ga0209415_10002472_pt1 | contig 34634 bp, 29 predicted proteins | sample PeaSoiSIISIP2007_FD_187696 | JGI IMG/M metagenome (GOLD analysis project Ga0209415, IMG submission 187696) | Peat soil microbial communities from Weissenstadt, Germany - SII-SIP-2007 (SPAdes) (version 2) | ecosystem: Environmental > Terrestrial > Soil > Wetlands > Peat | place: Germany... | reverse complement strand
CTGCGCTCCTTCGTGAACCACAGTCCTCTTTCTTTGCGCCTCATATAGGACATTAGTTATGCAGGAATCAATAAAGCCCCGGGATGCCTGCATTTCTTGGCACGGCTGAAGCCATGCCCTGATACAAGACACTACTGTCGGGTTGGCAAGGCGAGTCGCCGCCGAGCGTTCAAATGTAGAAACTCCAGCTGTCGGACCGGGGGGTCCGACGCGGGCGAGGGCGCCCGCCCCACATCGAAAAAGGCATAACCCGCGTATACTGGGCCATTGGGCCAGGAAATGACGTCAGCGAATCCTGAGTTGGATCTGCAGGGCAAAGTGGTGCTGGTGACCGGCGCCGCCAAACGCATCGGCCGCGCGATTGCTCTGCGGCTGGCTGGCGAAGGCGCGCGCGTGGTGATCCATTACCACGGCTCGGAGGCGGATGCCCGCCAGACCGCGACAGATTGCGGCGGCGCGCCTCTGATCAAAGCCAACCTGGAATCGGTTGCCGAGATCCGGCACCTGTTCGCCGAAACCGTCCGCCAATGCGGACGCATCGATGGCCTGGTCAACAACGCCGCGCGCTTCACCCGCTTCGACCCGCTCCAGATCTCCGAAGCCGATTGGGACTTCATCCACTCCGTCAATCTCAAGGCCACGTTCTTCTGCTGCCAGGCGGCGGCGCGTCATATGCAGCAGACCGGCGGCGGCCGCATCGTGAATATCAGCTCTCTCGGCGGCATTCGGCCCTGGGCGGAGCACGCCCATTACTGCGCCTCCAAAGCCGGCGTCATTATGCTCACGCGCGCGCTCGCCAAAGCCTGGGCGCCGCAGATCACCGTCAACTCGGTCGCCCCCGGCGTCATCCCCTTCGACGATATTGACGAGCGCGGCCTCCGCATGATCGCAGCCACCCCCGCCGGCCGCGGTGGAACGCCCGACGAGGTTGCCTCGGCGGTCGTCTATTTCCTCAAGGCCACCAGCTTCGTTACCGGCCAACTGCTCGCGGTGGACGGCGGCTTAAGTCAGCGTTAACTGCCACCGCCGAAAATTACGGCGGCGGCAGGTGTCCGACCCAAAATAAAACAGCGACTTAGGTATCTTTAACCGGCGTACTAGAAGTATGGTTTTTGGGTCATGATAGGCTTAGGTCACCTAGTATCAGAACCTTGGTACTCCCCTAACATACTGAAATATAAGCAGGTTTGTCGAACATTATGGGGTTATGTCCTTAATAATAACTATCGCAAACATTGCTGGTGCCGTGACCCACATGGGATGCTCCGACCGGTGGGGCATTTCTTCTATCGATCATTACCGCAGGAAATCCTAGGGATATTGGTGGCTGGGATTCTGGTGCCCGGGGGGGCTTTTAGTGCCACCGGCACGACCACCCAGACCCTCAATGCCACCATCTCGCCGGTGGGCAGGCTCGTGCTTCCGGCATCCACCACTCTCAATGCCGCAGCTACCGCATTCCAGCCCTTCACCGGCACATTGGCGGTGAGCTACGAAGTTCGCACCACGTCCGCGGGCGGCGGCAGCATGACTCTTCGGGTTACTTCGGACTTCACGCCAGCCGGAGGACCGTCGGCATCGAGCGGCGTGTTGAAGTACACTTGCGGCGCGGCCGGACTGGGTACTCCTTGTTCCGGCACGCAAACAGCTTCGACCACGGCACAAACCCCCGTGCTGACCGTGCCTGCCTCGGCTTGCACGGGAGGGGGTGGGGCTTGTAGCGGGCAGGATCCGAATACGATCAACCTCAACTTCACTTTGACGGACCAACCTGCATACGCCACCGGCACCTATACGGCAGTAGTAACTTTTGTAATTAGCGCAACTTAAAGTTTGAAGGAGAATTCGAAATGACGCGATTTGCGACGATTTTGGCGCTGGTCCTCATGCTGTTGGTGTTCAACGGCGTGCTGGCGGCGCAAACCACAACTCTACAGGTCACCGTGGGCCCGGAGGCCGCGTTGACGGTCGTCACCGGCACCACGACCTTGTCCACCACCGCTACCAACTTCTCGCTACCCTACACGGGGACGACGAGCCTCACCTACCAGATCCGAACCACGAAGTCCGGGGGAAACGGCAGCATCACATTGAAAGTCACCTCGGATTTCGCGCCGACGGGCGGCCCCTCGGTCGCGGGCAGCGACCACCTGACGTACACCAATACACTCAGCGCTCCGGGTACCGCTACCAGCGGCAGCCAGACTGCCAGCACCACGGCCTACACCAACGTGGGCACGTTTGGAGCGGCCGCTAACTCCAGCGCCGGAACCGGCTCGGTCGCCTGGAGTCTGCCCGACGATCCCGCATATCCAACGGGCACCTATTCGGCGACCGTCACCTTTACCATCAGCGCGGCCTAGTCGTATGCCGCCGGATCTTCTGCGGCCGCTTGCTGGCGGCGATGACGCGAGCGTCCAGCAAGCGGCAGGAAGAACCGAAGTGAATTGCCATGAGTGAATGGTTTAGCTTATTTTTGGTTCTCGCCTCGGGCGCGACGCCGCGGGTCCTTCCCACCCAGCCGCACCCGATGGCCGGAGCGGCGCCCGCCGCGGTCACCTTGACGGCAACGCCGGGCACCATTTCGTTCACGGCTTCCAATCCGTCCACCGCGCCCAGCGATGCGGGCAATTCAGCCGCGACTGTAACCTGGCTGTATACCGGCACACGCAACTATACCTGGAGCCTCACGGTGCAGGCCAGTGCCGCCGCCTTTACCAACTGCGCCACGGTTCCGGTGTCGGCGGTGACAGTGTCGTGCGCTTCGGCAACCGTTGGGGGTGGCGGGGCCGGAACCTGCGGCGGCGCGTTTCCGCTATCCACCGCCTCCCATGTCGTAGTCAGCGGGACGGAAGGCCGGAATAGCTCCACTTACACCGTGGTCATCAATTTCACACTCGCCGATAGTTGGAAATACATCGCGAAAACGAGCCCAGCATGTTCACTTACTCTTACATACACAACTACTCTGCAATGATCGTCTGGACCCTGGCCCTTGCGTTGCTGCCGGCGAGCCCCGCAAAAGCCCAGGTAGGTCTGGGGCTGGCGCCGATGCGCGAGGAACTGAATCTGGCGCCGGGCGCCCAGCATACCGGAGTTCTGTCGCTGGCCAACCACACGGATCAAAAAGTTCGCGTCGTCACCGAATTGATGGACTTCTACCTGGATTCCACGGCCACGCCGCAGTTCGGCCGGGAATACAAACAGGAATCGGAGTTCTCTTGCCGCCAGTGGCTGGCAGCCAATCCGATGGAGGCCGAGTTGAACGGCCAAGCGACGATTCAGGCGCGCTATACCGTTCGCGTTCCGCCTACAGCGCAGCCCCGCAGCTATCACTGCGCCGTCAGCTTCACCACCCAACGCGCCGCGGAAGGGGAACAGGCCATGGGCATTCGCACCGCCGTGCAGATCGTCGCAGCCATTTATGTGGTTGTCGGCCAACCAGCGCCGCAAGGAATCGTGAAGGCCCTCAAGCTCGAGTACGTATCCGACGCCCACGCGCCCGGCTGGCGCGCGATGGTAGTGATCGCCAACTCGGGGATGATGCACTTCCGGCCTGTCGGCGACCTCGATGTGCTGAACGAAAGCGGCGCTGTGGTGGAGACGGCGCATTTCGTGCCGATCCCGATCCTTCCCCAGCGCGACCAGAACATACCTTTGCCCCTCAAACTCGCCCAGGGCCCCGGCAAGTATACCTTGCGCGCCAGAGTCGACCTCGGCGGGAGCGAGATCCAGGAGGCTACGGCACTTGTGGTGGCCAACAAACCCACGCCATAGTCTGCGCGCTCTGCCGTTTGGGACGCGCGCCGGCCGGCTGACGCTGGCGGTGCTGGCACAGGCAGCGGTGGTGTTCGCGCAAGGCGGCGCCGTGTCGGGCGGCCAGGGCGACATCGCTTTCCAGGGCTTCTACCTCGGCGGCAGCGGTACGCCGCTGCTCGACACTACCGGCACATCCTTCCGCTTCCAGGAGTTTCTGCCCTACGTGGGAATCCTGAATGGCAGTCTGGAGGCCTACGGCTCGCAGAACCGCTTTCAAACCGGCGAGAACTTCCTCGAACTGCGCGGCGCGCCCTGGATGGGCGAGCACTGGACCGTGACCGGCGGCGACTTCCACGCTCCTTCCAGTCTGTTGGAACTCCCCTTCAACAATGTTTTCACCCCGCTGGTGACCGGCCGCGGATTTCAGGTGGTGGCCGGTCACGATGCCACCCAATACTCGGTGTTCTATGGACAGGAGATGCTGGTATCCGGCGACCGCGTCTCCTACCGCTTGTCCACGCCGCAGACCGTAGCCGGCGTCTCAGCGCTCCGTCGCCTGGCGAAGGGACTGCAAGTGGGCGCGCGCCTGATGCAGTTCTCCACCAGCGGTGAGTCTCTGGTCCAGGATCAATACCTCTTTCCGGTCGGACACTCCGCCAGCATGGTCCGCACTGCCACACTCGAGTCGCTCTACAAGCCCAGGCAAAACCTGAAGCTCTACGCCCAGGTTTCGCGCTCCTTCACGGACGCTCCACACCAGGTGGTGTCGACTTTAACCGGCGTGTCCTGGGAGAACCCGGACCTGACCATCCGCGCCAATTACGTCCGTCAGGGAGCCTTGTACTTTCCGCTCGCCGGCTACTTCGCGGGCGATCGGCAGGGGCCCTTCGCCGAGGTCCACTACCGCCGCTGGAAGCGGGTGGATCTGTACGGTTCCGCCAGCCAATATCGCAACAACCTGGAGCAGAACGTCCTGCTGGCCGACATGCGCAGCACCAGTTCGTCGGCTGGCCTCTCCACCAGGCTGCCCGGCGATTTCACCTTCAACGGGCAAATTTCGAACATCCAGTTCTCGCAGAGCGGCGGCGGTGAAGATTATTACTCTTCCCGCAACCGGCAGATCAGCGGAACCCTCACGCGCGTCATCTGGCACAACACATTGCAGGCCGATTGGCGCGACATCCGCATCGTCTCCGCGCAGGTGCCGCAGACGCAGCGGGCCACCGAAGTGCGCGACATGGTGCAGCTGGCGCACGTTTCCTTCGGCGGCGCGGTGCGCTACCAGCAGGCCCTCGGCACCGAACAGCGCAATTCGCTATTCTTCCGTGGCCAGGCCCAGGTGACGGCGCGACATTTTTCCGCGTACGCCAACATCGAGGTCGGAAACGACCTGGTCAACCAGACGGTGTTTTCGACGGAAGCCTACAACACTTCAGTGGCCGGCATCACCACTCCCATCGGCCACGGTTGGAACCTCTCAGGCGAGATGTTCCGCAACCGCTTGAATCTGGCGGTGAACCCGGAGAACATCTTCGTCATTGAGAACGGCGGCGCGCTGCCGGCGGAAAGCCTCAGCGCCGTGGAACAGTGGAGTTTCTATTTTCGCGTTTCCCGCCAGGTCCGCTGGGGCGCAGGCCTGCCACAGGAGAACCTGGATCGGTTCGCCGCCAACGCGGTGCCGCTGGTCGGCGCTGTCGAAGGCGTGGTGCAGATGAAGTCCGTGGCGGGGCCGGCTGTGGCGGCCGGCATCCCGGTTACTCTCGATGGCGATCGGAAGTCCCTCAGCGATCGCGACGGCCATTACCGCTTCGACGGCGTGGCGGAGGGGCCGCACGAAGTCGCGCTCTCGGCGACCGAGTTGCCGGCCGATTTCGATCGCGGCGCAACCGATAAGGCGCAGGTGACTGTGCAACCTCGCCGAACCGCCCGCGCCGATTTTGAGGTGCTGCCGCTCGGCTGGCTCGAGGGTAGAGTGGAGGGCCCGGCGGGAACCGCGCTCGACGGCATCGTGATCCGTATCGCGCCCGGCACCCGGTACACCATGACCGACAGCGACGGACATTTTGCGTTCTACAACCTGCGGGAAGGCGGCTTTGAGCTGTCCGTCGACCAGAGCACCTTACCCGAAAACGCCGAGATGACTTCGCGGGCGAGCGCCGCCGCCGCGATTCGCATCGGAACCCAGGCACCGCCCACCGAGTTCTCTTTCGACATCGTCCTCAAGCTCAAACCCATCCGCAAAGTACTGGAACTAAAGTAACTCTCTCTCGTCTCGCCGCCGTTTCATATCCCCTCATTGGGTTTGTTATCTCCCCTCACGAATCAGGGATATACCCCTTGCGCCGACTAGGTGATACAGCGCAGATTATAAATGCCACCGCTCGGGCCGATATGTAGGTGACAGGTGGAGGATGTCGAGTGCAGCAGGCTGGCCCTGGTAAAGTCCATCGAGCCACGCGCGCCGTCATAGGGCCGGCGCTCCTCCTGTTGGTGCCGGTTGTGCTTGCAGCACAGCAACGAAGCGGGACGACCGCGCTCGCCATCCACGTGGTGCCGGAAGCGCGTTTGACGCCGTCGCAGGTGATGCTGCAATTTCACGTTGCTGCGGACGGGTCGGCCAGCGTCGTCACCGAGACCGCCCTGATCGAGGCGTGGATGCGGCCGCTGCCCCATCAGCAGATTCGTCTGGCGGCGCAGCTCACCAATTTCAGCGGGCCCAGCGGACCGGCGGCGCGCGACGCCGTCTCATGGAGCGGAACCGTTGCCAGCGCGGCTGGCGGTGGCCAGATAGCGCTCTGTACCGGCGGGTCCTTCCAGGCTGCCTCGATCCTCGATCTGGCCTCAGGATGGGAGAGTGCCGGGAAGCTGGCCTGCTCGGTCTCGTTCTCGCTCACCGGCGCATCGAACCTGTCGCCTGGCGATTATACGGGCACCGTCGCCTTGACCTTGTCGGCCCGGTAGGCGCGTCCGGTCGCTCATGGTCGGCTGCAGAGGTAATCAGGTATTGGGGAACGACGGAGCAGAGAACTTCACTTGAGCGAAAGTTCTTTCTGTACTGTTCGATAGGCTTCTGCAAGCACGGCGGCGGGCATCGGCAACCGTACGGGAGGGAATTCGCCTGTTTCTTTTACCGCTTGAACCCACTCCAGCCAGTGTTCGTGCACGGCGCGGGTGACGAGCACCGCCGCGATTTCAAACGGCAATCCTGCATCTTCCGGACCGCCGTAGTTGACTTGCACGGTCCAAGAATCATTGGCGACAGACACCGGTCCGCCGCCCTGAGGCCACCAGCCCTCCACGTCCTTGCGATGTGCCAGGACCCAAAGGTATGCGCCTGGAGAGAAGGTGGCTCGGCCTTCGACGATACCGATTTCAGCAACCCGCTGCGCCGGGCGGGGCGAGAGAATCTCGACTGAACATTCCCTCCGGGACTGAGACGGGCGATGCCGGTGACCGTCGAGGCTTCGGAGCACCGATCGAGGCAAAACACTCGCCAATCGCGACCTCCAATCGTAGCGCAGCAAGGTGCGCTCGTTATACCTCTGCTGGCGCCACCCGTCGCCCAGGGGATCGAATGTTGGTGCGTCTGTTCGCGTGAAGAACGCCGTCGTCCGAACCACCTCGTCCAGCCGGAACATTCGATCGCGGCGTAACACTTCGAACAGATTGTGAACGCTGCGAATCTGGATGTCGTCCAAAATGAGCAGCGCCCCAACGTCGAGATGGGGATACAGGAAGTAATACTCAAGGTCCGGGAACGGATATGCATGCGGGCCGTCGATCAGCGCAAGTTGAAGCTTTTTGGCAAAATATTTTTGCGGCAGAGTGCGTTGCGAAGGGCCATCGATGAATGAGACGACTCCTTTCCGGAGCAATGGAGATCGACGCACGCTGGCCACGCTGCCGCCGATATCGAGCGCAAAAACCGTATGCTCCTCGCTCAGGTGAGAAAGCAATAGAGTCGTAGCGCCACAGCCCGTTTCCACCGAGTGCCGGATGTTACGGCTGCCGGCGTGTTTGGCGATAGCGCGGAGAGCATCGGCGGAAACGGTGCCGGCTCCGTGCAGGATCGGCTGCACTTCCAGGATCTGTTCTCGAATCTCGTCGATAGATGCCATTGAATGTGGTCGCTATATCTCAGATGGCGCGCCCTCTTCGATAAGCCGTTGGCACGCTGAGTCGGTTCGGCGCTGCGGCTGGCGTCCAAGCGGATGCGCACTTTAGGGGCGCAACATCTGCTCTAGCCGGGCGTCCATCTCCGCAGGCCGCGGCTCCCGCTCGAGCGCGAAACGGACTTCCATCGCCTTCAGATTACGCGAAACCACACCCTGAGGCAAACAGCACCGGTAGGGCACGCTTTAGCTTGCCCGTAACACCGCGTGCCTGCTTTGAGGTCGCACGCCCGACCAGCACCAGTCAGGCGTACCGCGCCCTCTCGCGTCGCCGTACAGTAAGAGGATGCCCGTTGCGCCGATTACTCTGACCGGCGATGCGGTCCGGCTGGAACCGCTGTCGCTCGATCACCACCCCGCGCTCTGCCAGGTCGGGCTTGACCCCGCCATCTGGCGCTGGACCAGCGTGCAGATCGCGACGCCGGAAGAGATGCGCAGCTACATCGAAGACGCCTTGCGTTCCTGGGAGTCCGGCGCCGCGCTGCCCTTCGCCACCATCGACCGGGTTTCCGGGCGCGTGGTTGGTACGACGCGCTACGGCAACGTCGATCCGGCTAACCGCAAACTCGAAATCGGCTGGACCTTCGTGGCGCCCGCGTGGCAGCGCACGCGCATCAACACCGAGGCCAAGTACCTGATGCTGCGCTATGCCTTCGAAACTCTCGGCTGCATCCGCGTCGAATTCAAGACCGACGCGCTCAACCAGACTTCCCGCCGCGCCATCGCTCGCATCGGCGCCCGGGAGGAAGGCACGCTGCGCCATCACATGATCTGCGCCGATGGCCGCTACCGCGATTCGGTCTACTTCAGTGTGATCGAACCCGAATGGCCAGGAGCGAAGGCGGCGCTGGAATCGAAACTGCAGCGATAGATGCGGACCGCGGCTCTGAACCCGCATCCGACCGCTTCCTTTGGTCGCGGCTCTGAACGCATCGGAGCCGCGACCGTAAGGGAGCGGTTGGTACAGTCATACCTAAGGGGCCCCAGGGTAGAATACATTTGATGAGCGAAGCCGAAAATCAAGCGCAGCCGGAGGAAGAGTTTCACATCCCGCTGCCGCCCGCATCCTTTTCCTTTCTCGTGCTTTCCATGCGCGCGCAGACGGAAATGCAGCTTGGGCTGATGCCCTATGGCGAGGAAGAGCACCCCAAGCCCGAGCTCGACCTGGCACGCCACACCATCGATATGTTGGGAGTTCTGTCCGAAAAGACCAAGGGCAACCTGAGCATCGAGGAACAGCGGTTGCTGGAAAACTCTCTCACCGAGTTGCGCTTCCGTTTCGTACAGGTATCCGAGGAAGTAGCCAAAGCGGCCGCCCAGGCGAAAGCTTGAATGGCGGCGCCGCTAAAGATCACCGTGTTGGGCTCAGGCACCAGCGTGGGCATCCCCACGCTCGGCTGCCATTGCGCGGTCTGCACCTCCACCGATCCGCGCGACAACCGGCTGCGCCCCTCGGTGCTGGTGAGCTTCCAGGACCGGCGCGTGCTGATCGATACTACTCCCGATTTCCGCGCACAGGCTCTGCGCGCGCGCCTGGACCGCGTGGACGCCGTGCTGTTCACGCATGCGCACTTCGATCACATCATGGGTCTGGATGATGTGCGGCCCTTCAATTTCCGTCAGAAAGGGCGGATTCCGATCTACGCTGCGCCGGAAACCATGGCGTCCATTCAACGCGTATTCCAATATATTTTCGACGGTGAGAAGAAGGAATCGAATGTGGCGCAGCTCGATCCCCGGCTGATCGAAGGCGGCCCCCTCGATTTATTCGGCCTCGAGTTTCTGCCCGTGCCGGTCCAGCACGGCAGCCAGACGATTTACGGTTTCCGTTTCGGCGCCGCGGCGTATCTCACCGACCACAGCGCCATTCCCGATTCTTCCCTCGATCTGCTGCGTGGCCTGGACGTGCTGTTTCTGGACGCGCTCCGCTACAAGCCGCATCCCACGCACTCGACGGTCGCGCGATCGCTCGAGACCGTGGAGCGCCTCGCACCGCGTCGCGCGTTCTTCACCCACATCTGCCATGACCTGGCACATGAGCGCGCCGAAAGCATGCTGCCGCCGCACGTCCGGCTGGCTTATGACGGTCTGGAAATCCTCGTCGAAGGCGGCGCGCCATGAGGATCTATCGCAGCCTCGAAGAAGTGCCCGCCGATTTCGGCCCCAGCGCGCTGACCATCGGCAACTTCGACGGAGTGCACGCCGGCCACCGGCGCATTTTGCGGCGCGTGAAACAGATCGCCCAAGAGCGCGGCTGGAAGCCTTCCGTGCTGATGTTCGACCCCCATCCGGCCAGGGTGGTGGCGCCGGAGCGCGCGCCGCGGCTGATGATGCCGCCCGAACAACGCGCCGCGCTGATGGCTGCCGAAGGCATCGAGCAGGCGCTGATTTTGCCGTTCACCGCGGAAGTCGCGCGGCTCACACCGGAACAGTTTGCGCGCCAGATCGTGGCCGGCCGCCTGGGCGCGCGCGTCGTCCTGGTGGGAGACAATTTCCGCTTCGGTCATGACCATGCCGGCAATGTGGATACGTTGCGCGCGCTCGGCACCCAACTCGGATTCGAAACCGAAATCGTGCGCGCGGTCACCCGCCGCGGCCGGGCGGTGAGCAGCAGCGCGATCCGCGGCCTGCTCGAAGCGGGCAGAGTGGCGCTGGCTGCGCGCTGGCTGGAACGGCCCTATGCGCTCGAAGGCGACGTCGTCGAGGGCCGCGGCATCGGCTCGCGCCAGACCGTGCCCACCTTGAATCTTTCGACCACCGCTGAGCTGATCCCCAGAACCGGCGTCTACATCACGCGCACGCGCGATCTGGAGGCCCCGCGCGGCTGGAATTCCGTCACCAATGTCGGCTACCGGCCCACCTTCGGCGACAGCAGCCAGTTGTCGATTGAGACCTTCCTGCTGGAGCCGCTGGCGGGCGAAACTCCACGGCGCATTTCCGTCGAGTTCCTCTGGCGCGTGCGCGAGGAGCGCAAGTTCTCGAACCCGGAGGTGCTGAAAGCGCGCATCCTGCGCGACGCCGCCGCGGCCCGGCGCTACTTTGCGCGTACGCGGCCCCCGGCCGGGCGTCCGCTCGCGCCGGCATAAGGGCAAGATGCTTCCTGTTCACTTTCTGCTCGGCGGCCTGTCGATCGTCCTGATTGACCTGCTGCTGGCGGGCGACAATGCGCTGGTCATCGCCCTGGCCGTGCGCTCGCTGCCGCCGCGCGAGCGCCGCTGGGGCGCCGGTCTGGGCGCGGCCCTGGCGGTGGTGCTGCGGGTGGCGCTCACCGCGCTGGCGGCGCGCGTGCTGCGCCTCGAATACCTGCAAATCGCTGGCGGCCTGTTCGTGCTGTGGATCGCCTGGAAAGTCCTCGGCGATGCCAGCGACCCGCCCGATCACGTGCCCGCCGCCCGGCGCTTGTGGCAGGCCGTCTGGTACGTAACGATGGCCGATCTCACCATGTCGGTCGATAACATCCTGGCCATCGCCGGCGCTTCGAAAGGCAACCTCGGACTGCTCGTCTTCGGCCTCTGCCTCAGCATTCCTTTTGTCGTGTTTGCCAGCAACCTGCTGGTCAAACTGATGAACCGCTTCCCGGTGCTGGTTTACATCGGCGTCGGCATTCTGGGCAAGGTGGCGGGCGATATGGTGCTGGCCGATCCGGCGATGGTGCGCTGGCTGCACCCCACCGAGACGCTGCGCTACGCGGTGGACGCCATGCTAGTGCTTGCGCTGGTGGGCGGCGGCCAGCTTCGCCTGCGTTTTTTTCGGTAACGTGGCGAAAACGATGGCGTAAGAGCGATCGATCAGGCGCTTCATTTCCCGCGCCGGCAGCGTATCTTCGGTTTCGATTCCCACCCAGTGGTTGCGCGCCGCATAGGGCGCCGACACCACGCCCGGCAACTCCACCAGCTCCGCGTACTCCTCGGGAGTAGCCTTGACGGTGAGGAAGTTGCCCATCCCCGGCTCCAGGTTCGTCACCGCGAATGTCTTGCCGGCCACCTGGAATGCCAGGTGAACGTCGAACTGCACCACCTCCGCCACCCCGCTCAGCGACAGGCAATGACGCCGCACCCAGTCGATGCCCATGGCGCCAAGTGTACCACCCGCTGGCGCGCGCGGAGCTCCGGGCGCATGTTGGGAGCGTGCCCGGGTGCGAGTTGCTACACTCGGGTTCTGCATGCGCTACTCCGCAGCGGCCCTGGGGCTGCTTGCGGCTATGCTGGTCTCGTTCGAGCCGGCAGCAGCCGCGTCCCTTGTGTTCCGTGGAAAGGTGGTGATGGCGGACGGATCGCCACCACCCAAGCCGGTAGGCATCGAGTACTACTGCCCCGGCAAACGCATCCTGGTGGTTACGATCACCAGCAAGAGGGGCGACTACCTTTGGCACTACGAGGGGACCGCGTTCGACCCGTCCGTTAACTCCACCAACGCGTCCACGGTTTTCATGCAGCAGGGAATCAGCGGCCTGACTGTTAATGAAGCGCCTGGTATGGCCCTGAACAATTTCGCCGCAGGAGCCCAGAGCGGCTACGAAGCGCTGGCATTCGCCCAGGGCTCCTCTTTTGGCGTGTCCGGTTGCGTTCTCCGGGCGGCCAGCGCCGGGCTTGTCTCGTCCACCGTCGATCTCTCCGATCACAAGTTGACCCAAAACCCCCAACTGCCCGATATCGTCCTGGTGCGTCCTTCGGCCAGCGAGGGTCTGGAAATCGCCACTGTGCCGACGGTGCCGAAAGCCGCGCTAAAGGATTGGGGCCTCGGCATGAGCGCGCTCCGTTCCACAAAATGGGATGAGGCCGAGACCCACCTGCGCGCGGCCGTGGCCGCTGCCCCACAGTTCGGGCTTGGCTGGAGCGCGCTGGCATTGGCGTATCACAATCTGCACAACTCAGCCGAGGCGCGCGACGCGCTGGAGCACGCGATCAAGCTGGATCCCAAGACGCTCTCGCTCCGCTTCCGCTTGATGCGCACCGAGATGGACCTGAAGGACTGGAAAGCTGCGGCGACAACGGCTGCCGCTTTAACCCAGGCCGATGGCGGCCGGCGTTTCCCGGACGCATACCTCGACAAGGCAGTGATTCACTTCCACCTCAACGAACTCGACCAGGCGCTCGAGAGTGCCACCGAGCAGGTTCGCCGCGATACCAGGCACGAACTGCCGCGCGGCGAGTACATCCTGGGGCTGATTTACGAGGCACGCCACGATTATTCTCCAGCGGCCGAGCACATGAAGAAGTATCTCGAGCTCGCGCCGAAGGCGTCCGATGCGCAGGTCGCGCGCGCGCGTATCGACAATCTCGGCAAGTCCTCGGCCACGGACGTAACCATCGAGATTGCGGCGGCCCTCGACGTGGCGGATGCGCAACTTGCGCCGGCGGGCGAAGTTTGGGTCCCCGGAGGCATCAAGGCGCTATCCGCGTTGGCGGGCCTGAAGGAGACTACCAACTATTCCAACTTCTTCGAGGAGTTCTGCCAGGCCATTGCGGCGCAGGCGGCGCCCGATGACGAAAAGCGAATCCCAGGGTTCAACTCCAGGCTGCAGGGTTTCATGAGCTCGGTGGTGGAGCTCGCCGGACTTGGCAGCCACAGCGGCGATACCTCAACCGTGGTTCTCTCCCTGGCCGACGACGCTGGGCGCCAGCGCACCGCACGGGTCTTGCAGCTACTGGGCTGGCGGCTGGTCCAGTACGAAGGCGGGAGCGTCGTCGAGCCGGGCGACCAGGAGGCGGACGGTTTCCGGCAAAGCATTCCGGCGGCATTGGGAATCGACGAAATCGCCATGAAGCAGGATCTCGAGGCGGGGCGCAGCTTCCGGTTCGAGGTGCGGTCCGAGAATGCCCGCCTGCTGGGCGGCGCGGCCTGGGGCTTGTTGCTGCAAGGACAACCGGATTTACCTGGCGGTCTGGCGGAGGCATTCACGCGCGACTGGCGTTTCGCCGAAGCCTATGCAGGCTTCAGCGCGATGGGCGCCGACGCCGCTACTGCCGTGGTGGCCGGCATTGGGTTGCGAGCCGCCGTCACGCGGTACGCGGATGTGCTGTGGCCCTACGCGGGAGCCTTTGCCGTTTCCAATGGGGCCGTGGTGGTGCCCGGCGGCCCGCAGGCGGAGCCTGCCTGGACGAAGCTGGTGGGAGCGAGTCCCCACGCGCCGCCGGCTTTTTTCCGGGCGCTACTCGAGAAGGACCGCGGCAATCTGGCATCGTTCTACCACGAACTGTCGCGCGTCGACGCCGCCCACCAGCGTTTCTTCACCACGGATCCGCAGCGCGCCGCGAGTTTTTATTCCTGGTACCGGGGCTCCGGCGAGGTCCGGCGGGGGCAAGTGCGAAAAGTCGGCGCCTGGCGCGTCGATGTTTTTCAGAGCCTGCCGCTCGATCCGGCCGGCCACGTCCGTTTTCCGGGCGGCCAGCGCGCCTGGACTGCTTCGCCGACTCCCGGCGACGACGCTCTCCTCGGGCTGGATTCGCTGGAGGCGCTTGTGCCTGTGGCGCGCATCGAGGAGCGGCGCAGGGTCCCGCTCGACGCAGAGTCCGCCTCCCTCCTGGTGAGCCATTACGCGGAGTGGAAGTTCCTCTTCCCGTATTTCGAGGAACTGCCGGGCTTAGGAAAGGCCGAGTTCCAGGCGCTGGCGGCGTTCGCCGGCGCGGCGGCCAAATCCCGGCCGCCCGTCCGAAACCAGATGCTGGGAATATGGCACTCGCTGGTGGAGTTGATCGTACTGGCCACCCAGGCCGGGTCGTTGGACCCGGCCGCGGGCGCGCGGTCGTTCCGGCAGGCTTCGGAGGCGCTCCTCGCGACGGACTACCCGGCGCGCGCCCTGGAGGTCCTGCGCAAGATGGCAGGCGGAGGCCCCGATGTCGAGAAGGCCGTGGCCGATATGTTACGCCTGAGTGGAGCTCGCCGGCTGGCTTTCGACCGGGTGAGAGCGCTGCAGCCGGCGCCGCGTATCGCCTCATTGCAGGGCACGGCCGATCCCGCCGGGGCGCTGGCCGCCCTGAGTGGCCTGGCGTACGCGGCTTTGCTCGGACCCGATTACCTGTTGGTTTCCGACGACCCGCTCCTGACCTGGAAGCACCAGTTCGTGCGGCCCGCCGATGGCTCGCCCCTCTTCCCCGCGTCGGACCTGGTGCTCAACAGCACCGGGCCGGGATCCTACTTCGTCGGCGGCTTTATGCAGTTCCGCGAGCGGGCGCAGTTGCTTGCCCGCGCGCCGGAGCCTGCCGAAATCGCCCCGCGTAACCCCGGCGACTCACCGGGTTCCGGCGGCGGTTCTCGCGCCCGCTCCGAGGAAAGCGGGACCGCCGTTACCAGGGATTCGGAAGCGGTTTTCCAAACCGATGCACGCCTGGTGGAGGTCTACGCCACCGTGACCGACAGACGCGGCCGGCACGTCGATGACCTGGGCCCCGGCGAGTTTGCGGTCCTGGATAACGGAAAGGAAATGCCAGTGGCGGCCTTCGAAAGCCGCGTCTCCGCCGTTTCCTGTGCGCTGCTGCTGGATACCACGGCCAGCATGCAGGCCGCGCTGCCCGCTTTGAAGGCCACCGCGCTGAAACTCCTGGGCGAGTTGCGGCCTATCGATTCCGCGGCCATCTACAGTTTCAGCGACTCCGTTACCGTGCTGCAGCCGTTCACCGCCGATAAGAATGCGGCGGCGCGCGCCGTGTTGCGAACCCGGGCGTTTGGCAAGACCGCCCTTTATGATGCGCTGGCGCGAGTGAGCCGTGAGGTGGCCGGGCGTGCCGGCAAGAAAGTGATTGTAGTCTTTACCGACGGCGCCGACAACGTGAGCGCGCTCTCCAGCGAAACCGCCCTGAAGCGAGCCAAGAAACTGGGCGTCCCGGTTTACACCATCGCTCAGGGAGACGCCCTGGCATCGCCCGACCTTCTCAAACAACTGGCGAACCTGTCGCAGGCCACGGGCGGAGTGACTTTCACGATTCACTCCCCCATCGAGATTGAGAAGGTTTTTGAGAGCATTACCGAGGATTTGATGCATGGGTACCTCCTGGCCTTTCAACCTCCTGCGACGGAAGACCGCACCTGGCGGCCGATTGAGGTCAAGATGCGCTCGCCCCGTGCCCATAAGATACGCGCCCGCGAGGGATACTACCCCAATTGAATCTGGGCCCGGCCGGCGCCCCCGTCGGCCTGTTTGAGTTTTCGAAAGACCTGGTTCTTCGAGCGAGAGCGGGACGAGGGCGTCCCGCGCAGACCAGGGGTCTGCCCCACCGACACTCGATGACTTCCATCGGCTGGTGATTGAACGCGCGCAAGCGCAGATCGACGATGGCTGTAAACCGTTGTGGGAAACTAAATGGCGTGGGGTCGATCATTGTGCAGATCCTGGTAAGGCAAGCGTTTTGGTTGTTCCTTGTGACGGCGTGCGGATTACTGGCCCAGACCGCGCCGCCGCCTCTCGTCCATTTGTATCCGGTCGTGTTGGATTCGAGCGGGCAGCCAGTGACGGACTTGACGGCCAACGATTTCAGGACCACGGACCAGGGCAAATCTCAGCCGATTTTCTTTTTTCGCCGCCCGCCGGAACCAACCCACCCGTTGGGACCACACGAATACTCGAACCGCCCCAACGGCGTGATGCCGCACGCGACCGCAGTCCTCTTTGACCTGATGAATGAATCTGAAGCGAACCGGGTCGACACCTGGCACATCCTGGCCAAATCAATTCCGCAAGTCGCGCCGGCCGGTCCGCTCTATTTTTATCTGCTGAATCTGCGTGGAGAACTGGTGCCGGTTCACGGGATTGGACCGGGGCCCGCCAGCGATGCCTCCTGGCTGCAGACATTCGAGGCAGACCTCGATAAGGCGGTGAATGCAGCCAACCGCGCCCGGCCGCAAGGGATAGACCGGGAAGATCGCGTCAAAAAGACTTACCACGAACTCGAGGTGCTGGCCAATCAACTGGCCGCATCACCCGGCCGGAGCGACATTGTCTGGATCACCAGCATCATGCCCAGCATCACGAATTCGGTCCCCTGCAATGGAGACTGGGTCGATTGCGGTCTCTATGTCGCGCACACTGCCGTGACGCTGGAACGCGATGGAGTGGCGGTGAATCCGGCCTCTTTCAGCGGTGTCGTGGACCAGGCCGCCGGCTATGATCTGGAACAGATTGCGCTGCTGACTGGCGGCCACACTTATTTCGGCCCGCCGATCCGCGAGGTGTTGCAACAACTCGCCCGCAATTCCGCCAATGCCTACGAGATTGCCTATGCGCCGGAGGCAGAGAACTGGGACAACAAATTCCACAAGGTGCGATTAACCTGCGAACGCAAGGGAATCAAGGTGCAGGTCCAGGAGCGATACTACGCGCTGCCGGATTCGCGCTCCGGCCAGGAGCGGCAGCAGGAGGCGCTCCAGGCCGCCGACTACCGGCCCTCCGACACCTCTGATATCGGCCTGCACGTGAAAGTGTCGCCCGCCGCGAACGGTGTACATCTGGAGATCCGTGTTGATGCGGCGGACTTACTGCTGCGCGAGCAGGACGGCAAGTTCGCCGGCGCCATAACCACGCTGCTTTCCGATCGCGGCGCCGCGGAACGGTCGGACAGCGGCGGCCTGAGATTCCGCCCCCTGACTAATCCGGCGGTATCGAGCACCAGCCTGGACCTGACCAAAGAGCAGCATGATCTGTTCATGAAGAACGGTATCCCCATTTCGCAAGACCACGCCATCGGTGCGCCGATCGAGCGCGTGCGCATCGTCGTGATCGATCGGAACACCAACCACGTAGGCTCGGTGACGTTCCCCGTCCGATAGGCTCGATGGCACCCGCCTGGCGTGCCCGATCGGCCCAGGGGGAGCAATCAGAGACGGGCCAGGCGCCCGATCACCAGATCGAAATAGGCGTCGGCATTCAAATTCCGCAGGAACTGCACGTTGGGCGCTTTGCCGGTCACGCCCCACCAATCGACAACCGTCATACCCAGCGTGAGCGGGCTGGAGCACTCAACCTCGATGTTTACGTTTCTCCCCGAGAAGATCTCCGGCGCCAGCAGGTAAGCCACCACTGTCGCGTCGTGCAAAGGTCCTCCCTCCCATCCGTACTTGCGCTCGTCGAAGATCTTGTTGAACTTCAGAAGATGATAGAAGGCCTCAGCCACAGGAGTGCCGATGCTCCGGAGTTTGTCCAGGCGGCGCGTTGTGGTGAGCGCCTGGTGGGTGCAATCCAAAGGGATCATCGTAATCGGCGCTCCGCATCCGAGTACGCGGGCCGCGGCTTCCGGATCCACGTAAACGTTGAACTCCGCCGCCGGCGTGATATTTCCGCCCTCCGAGAATGCACCGCCCATCATCACGATCTCTCGCAAATGTCCGGCGAGCCGCGGCTCCTTCGCCATCGCCAGCGCGATGTTGGTCAGCGGCGCCAGGCAGCACAACGTGACCTCGCCCCGTGGTCTGCGCATCACCAGGTCGACGATGGCTTCTGGCGCGAATCCGGGCGCGAGAGGAGTGATCGGTTCCGGCAAGTCGTACCCGTCGAAGCCAGTCTTGCCGTGCACCTCTTCCGCCGTCACCAGCGGCCGCAGCAGTGGCGCCGTAGCACCCGCGTAAACCGGCGTCTGGGTCCGCTTCGCCAGTTCCAGGGCTTTGCGGGCATTCTTGGAGGTCAGATTCACCGGGACATTTCCCGCGACGGTTGTTACGGCGAGCACTTCCAATTCCGCCGGGGAAGCCAGCGCCACCAGGATGGCAACCGCATCGTCTGGCGAAGGATCGGTGTCAATGATGATGGGACGCGGCATGGAGATCTCAACATTATCGCAGGGCTGCGTACGAGAAGAGTCGTGCCACTCTGCATGGGTGTGCCGAGATTGCACACAACGGCAGCCATCCACAATGCCCGGAAGACCGGCCACCGCAACCATACCGGACTATCGGCAAGAAGGCGCAGTTACCTTTAAGTGACGGTGGCCATTCACTGACAGGTCACGCGTGGAACGGCGCCGCTCATGCGCTGAAGCGCGCATTCCACGATTCGGCGGGCGCGGCCAAGAGTTGCCGCCTCGGTTAACGCGAGATCAGTGCTTGAGGTTTATCGCAGGCTTGCGCGAAATTTCCAGGTAGTCGACGATTTTCTGCTTCCCGTCAGGGCTGACCAGCAAATCGAGCGCTATCGTGTCACCACTCTCGACGACTACTGGGGCTGGATAGCGGGGAAGCACTAGGAATCGGAACCCTACAATCTTGTGCGAACCCCCAAAAGCCTCTAATTCATCCACTGTCGCACTCAATGGGGCGATAGTTACGCGGATGCGGTCACTGTTCGGGATTAGTTCGGTGCTGATGTCGTAACCAAAGTAGGCCCGCTGGGCAGCATCTTCAACCACTCGATGGTACTTGTCGCCAGAAGCGGTATAGATGCCAAAGGACATATTGTCGAAGACACTTCTAGACCCCGCCGGTTCGACGTAGACCGTTGCGTTGACCGTTAATCCGTTCGCGAACCCCATCCCGTTGGAAACGCCTTTAGTTCCCCGCCGCTCGGGTCCGTCTGCAACGGCCGACAAGATTACGATCAAGAAAATACCGATGATTCTAATTGCGCGCATGATGACTCCTTATGATTCTTGGCCGCAATTCGGCCACGGGCAAGAAGCCCTGAAACGTAATGCTGTGTGGCGCGGATGCGAAACTCTTGCGGGCGGATTCCGCGCCAGCACGCTCCCTGGTTGACCCCCATTGCCACAGTGACATCACAACCAATACCGACAGGGCAATCGCAACAGGAACTGGAATCCGGATCGATGCCATCAACCAACGCCGGTACCATGCCACCGACTGCTTCGGGAAAACCGCCGAACGGAGGCGCGCCGGAGCAATCGGCGTTTGCCATGCATGCAACAGCACATCGAGCTCAGCGTCGGTCAGGTCCTTACGTTCATGATTCTCCATGGAAACCTCCTACTTTCTCAAGTGGTGCTAGCACCTGCCTCAGGCGCTCACGAGCGCGGTGCAGGCGTGACTTGATCGTCCCAACGTCTGTACCGAGCATGGCTGCAGTCTCTTCAAGCGTAAACCCTTCGTACTCGAAGAGCACCAGAGCCTCCTGTTGCAGCGGCGGGAGACTCGCAACCGCGCTCTCGACGGCGGCGGAGACGTCTAACGCCTGCCCCGATTCCACCGAAATCATGACCTCGGTGTCGCCTATTTGCCCCTCTCGACCGTAGTCGCGAACGTGTTTGAGGGCCAGATTGCGCGCGATCGCGATCAGGTAGGTCTTCAGCGATGCTCCGCGTCCCTCATCGAAGCGTTCCGGCGAACGCACATAGGCGAGAAAGCAATCCTGCGTAATGTCCTCGGCAAGGTCCGCCCGCCGAGTGAGACGATAGACGAAGCTGAAGACCGCCTGGTGATGCAGATCGAAGGCTTCTTCTGGCGTCATCAATTCTCCGCTCACCCTATTGTTACCGGGAACACGCGGTTAGGATACGGCGAGGTCGGCAAGAATCCCGGCAAACTGTCGTAGTGCAGCCCTTCTGGTGGGCCGAACAATCCCCGGCGGCCATCGACCGAAGGGCCGCGGACAGAAGCGAATCCAACACCATGGCGTTTTCAAGCCGTCCGCCTCTGGATGGACCTGCCTCGTGCTAACGTGCAATCGTCAGCATCGGATTCCGGGTTCAGGAGGTATTTCGTGAAACGCAAGGCGGTTTTGCTGGTTGGGTTGCAACTCATCTGCGGATCTCTGGCCATGGCGCAGAAGCCGGTTGAGAAGGGTCCCGCCCCGGCGGTGGCGCAGCCGGCCAGTGTACTGGCGGACGAAATGGCGCAGCGGTTGAGCCAGGGACTTCGTGTCAAGACCGTAGTCGGCGAGGCTATCCGGGTGGGGTCGGTGACGTTGATCCCGATTCTTATGGTCGATGTCAACTTCGCCGGCGCGGGCGTGGCAGGGCCTGTGCCGGGTGCGCCGGGAATCGATGGATTTCTGATGAGCGGTGAAGTCCGGCCGTTGGGCTTCGTAGCGGTCACGAAGACGAAGACGCGATTCATCGGTGCGGGGACCCCGCCCGCCAAGTGAGGAGACCACGATGACAACCACAGGCAAATCTATTTTCGTGGCAGCATGTGTGGCGTGGTGGGCAGCTTCGGGATTCGCCCAACCGCTGGCGAAGCCGCTGGCCAATTTCGACAGAATGATTTCGGAACTGAAGGCCAGCAGCGTGGTTGGAGAACCGATTCGCGCCGGCGATACAGCGGTGATTCCCTTTGCCGCGGTTCAGTTCGGACTCGGCAGCGCGGGGGCGATGGCGGGCTTTGCGGGAGGGATGGGTGCGAAGACGGTTCCGCTGGGCGTCGTCATTGTAGAGGGCGACGATGTGCGCGTGGAGTTGTTGCCGCGGCAGGAAGAAAAATCGTCCGCGTTGATGCAGCAACTAATCCAGGGCATCATCGACCGGAAGGTTACGTTCATGACGAACGGAGTGAACTTGGGAAATGCACCGGGCAACGTCGCAGATCTCACACCGATCGTGAACGGAATGATGGGCCAAACCACCGTAATGGTCAATGGGCTTAACTTGGGTTTCCTGAAGACTCCGGGCCCGGCCGCTGACGGGGACAAGGCGATGGCGGATCTGGAGGCCGGGGTCCGTAAGAATCCGACGCCGGAGAATTACTTTAGTCTTGGGGAGGCCTGGCGGAAGAGCGGCCGGAAAGATAAAGCTGCGGCGGCGTATCGGAAAGCGATTGAGTTACGGCCTGGGTACGCGGAGGCGGTAAGGGCGCTGGAGGGACTGAAAGAGTAATCGATGCGATTCCGCGACCGCCAGGCCGGCCGGGGCTGTCTGCGCAAAGACTCATTGGCGAGGGATTGGGTACGAGCCGGGACAATCTACCGCGGAGTATAGCCATCCGTTAGAGTGAGAGATGAAGGCTATGAAGGCAGCAGCCGGCATCTTCGTTGGCGCGCTGTTCGCTTCCGGACAGCAGCCTGCTGCGCCGACGCCGGACTCCCATCGGCCAGAGGCCATTTTTACCGTCACCTCGGCCCTGGTGCAGGTGGACGCCGTGGTGACCGATTCGAAGGGGCGCCACATCACCGATCTCAAACCGGAAGATTTCCAGGTCTTCGAAGACGGCAAGCTGCAGACGCTGACACACTTTTCGTATGTCCAGGTGACCCCGGAGCGCAAGCCGGCGCCGGAAGTAAAGGCCGCAGGGCCCAAGCCTTCCTCCAAAACCGTGCCGACTCTGCCGCCCGCGCCGCTGGCGCAGATCCGCCCGGAAGACGTGCGGCGCACCATCGTGCTGATGGTGGACGATCTTGGCCTGTCCTTTAGCAGCATGGCATTCGTGCGCTGGTCGCTGCGAAAGTTTGTCAACGACCAGATGCAGCCGGGCGACCTGGTCGCGGTTTGCCGGACCAGCGGCGGATCGGGCGTCTTACAGCAGTTCACCGTGGATAAGCGGGTGCTGCTGTCGATCATCGATGGCTTGCGCTGGAACCCAGTGCCGTCCGGCGCGGAAGGAAGCGCCTTCTCCACCCTGGCGACGATCATGACGGTCGACTATATCGTCGGTGCGCTCCGCGAGGTGCCCGGGCGCAAATCCATCGTGCTGTTCTCCGACGGATTTGCCTCGGTATGGGCCAATGCCGACGACTACGGTGCCCCGTTCGCGTTTCAACGCCTGGTCGACCACGCCAACCGTTCGGCGACCGTAATCTACACCATGCAGACCACCGGACTGGAGACGCGGCAGGCCCCGGCCGACCTGGGTCTCGCTGCGAATGACCTGGCTCCAACCGCCCGGAACATTAACGCGGAGCTGGCCAAGACCTACGTCGGCAGCAAAAAGAACAAGCGCGAAAACATGCACCAGCAAAACCTCGCCTATGTCGCGGTCAGAACCGGCGGGCTTGCCTACGAAAACGGCAACGATCTGAATTGGGGACTCGACCGCGTGTTGGAAGACCAGGCGGGTTACTATCTGCTCGGTTATCATCCGCCGGAAAGCACGCTGCAAGGCAACAACGGCGGACGTGATTTCCACCGAATCCAGGTGACGGTGACACGGGCGGGGTTGCACGTGCGATCCCGTTCGGGGTTCTTCGGCGACACCGGCGAGGAAACGCTTCCGAAGTACAACACGCCGATCGAACAATTGCACGCAGCCATGTTGTCGCCGTTCCAGAACTCGAGCCTGGGCGTGCGGCTGACGGCGCTGTATGCGGAGGTCCCCAAGCATGGTCCGGTGGTCCGCAATCTGATGCGAATCGACGTGGCCGACCTGACCTGGACGCACGACGCCGATGGCAGCGACAAGGCACAAATCCTGCTGTTGGCGGCGGCCAACGGCGCGAGCGGCCAGCCGCTGGCGACGATGAGCCGTCCCTGCGATCTGCGGATAGCGCCCGGACAAATGAACACTGCCCGGCGGGATGGCGCATTGTACGTGCTGGACGTGCCGGTGCCGGAGCGCGGGGCGTACCAGATTCGCGTGGCCGTGCGGGACCAGGCAACGGCCAAAATCGGCTCGGCCACGCAGTTCCTCCAGATCCCGGACTTGAAGAAGACGGGATTCGCGCTCACCAGCGTGGTCCTGGGGGATGGCGGAAAATCGGCGGACCACTCTGGCCTGCCGGGCATCGCGGCGGCACTGCGGCGGTTCAAGCGGGGGAGTTCGCTGGAGTTTCTGTGTGTGGTCGAGAGCGGCGGCAAGAACGGGCCGGATGTGGTGCTGGACACGCGGGTGCGCGTTGTGCACGACGGCAAGGAAGTGTACTCGGCGCCGGCCCGGCTGATCGACGTACGGGGCGGGAAGGCCGTGTTCGGCGCGCTGAAACTGGCGGATGCCATGACGCCCGGAGACTACGATCTGCAAGTGATGGCGACGAAGCGAAACGACAGCAAAGGCCCAGCGGCCGCCCAGTGGACGGATTTTACGGTGCTGCCGTAGCACGCCAGGCCCGAAATAGCGCTGCTGCTGGCCGGTAAAGGCCAACGCAGACGTATCCGGGTTCCCTACCTGGCGTCGATCGAGCCCGTGCCAACGAACATGATGGAGGAGGTCAGTACAACGAAAGCGAGCAGCAAAATGAACTCGATTCCGGCGTGCCATTTTCCATGCTTCAATACCTTCGTAAAGAGCGGCATCATTCCAGCTTCCCTTCCAGCAGACGATAGGCCTCGCGTCCAAGAATCGACGGTGCCGGCGCCAGCCTGACCGCCTGGTGCACGGCTGTGTAACGGCCGCCAGCGTGTCCAAGGCCTGCACGTCCTGATGGCCAATTCGTCGCTCAAATCGCAGACCAATCCTACGAGCATACGCTGCGGACGGTTTTTCGGAGCTCCTGATTGTACTGATGGAGTCCGATTACTTTGTGGCGATTCCTCGAAAAGTACCGGGGCGCGTTTCCCTCGCGAAGGTCTTCGGATCGCGGCACACTCGGCAACAACGCGCGCACCGGCTCGCGACCGATCACACCACACAACGCTGGCGTGGAACCGGCGCCGCCCGCGGCCTTCTGTACCCCGAAAGTCTCGGGGCTAGTTGCTGGCGAGCGTCTGTGCGAACACGCCGGTGTCCACGTTTCCGCCGGATAGAATCACCGCCACCCGCCGCCCCTGCATGCGCTCCCGTTCCTGGAGCAGGGCCGCAAGCGCAGCCGCGCCGGCGCCTTCGGCGACATTGTGGGTGTCGGAGAACAGGTGTCGCATGGAACTTCGGATCTCGTCCTCCTCCACTGTGGCGATGCGGCTGACACCGCCGAGAATGATCTCGATCGCCGCCGGGTCCGGCACCCGGCAAGCCATGCCGTCGGCAATGGTCTCCCCGACATCGGCAGCGACCGGGCGGCCGGCAGCGAATGACTGCGCGTAAGCGGTGGCCCGAGCGGCCACCACGCCGATGACTTCGGTTCGCAGCCCCAGCGCGTTGCGCGCGGCCACGATCCCGCAAATCCCGGAGCCCATACCGATCGGGGCATACACAGCATCCAGGTCCGCAACAGCGCCGAACAGTTCGAGCGCGTAGCTCGCCACGCCGGCAATCAGCGCGCTGTCGAAGGAGCGCACCAGGTGCAGTTTCTCAGCCTCCGCCAGTTTGGCCGCATGCTCGGAGGCTTCCTGAAAATCTCCGCCGTATTCGATCAATTCCGCTCCCAGCGCGCGCATCGCGGCGTTCTTCTCGCGACTGTTGCCGAACGGAACCACGATGACCGAGCGCAATCCCATGCGGCTCGCCGCGAACGCCACACTCTGGCCGTGATTTCCACGAGTCGCTGTAATCACCCCGGTGACGTTGGGTTCGCGACGGTGGAGCGAATCCATGTAGACAATGCCGCCGCGTACCTTGAACGCCCCGACGGGAGAGTGATTCTCATGCTTCACCCAGGTCTCCGCTCCGACGCGGGCACAGAGCAGCGGCCACCGGATCTGAGGCGTCGCCGGCATGACACGATGGACAAGTTCCGCCGCGGCCTGGAGCGAAGCGAGGGAAGGTAGAGTCATAAGAGCCCGCTTCTGACGATTGTAAACAATGCCTGCCGCCACCGTTAAGTGGCCGGCCCTGGCGCGACTGGTTTAGAGACGGCTCGTTGTGCGCGGCATTGCCGACGGTGACGCGTTTCTGGATGATGACCCACGGCAACCGAGACAGGAAGAACCTGTTTCGCTTCGCGGGCAACATCATTCACTGGAAGCTCCCCGTCCCGCTGCGTTATTCTGTTCCAAGGGAGGGTTGAATGTTCCGCCTGCTGTGCTGTCTGTCCGTGACGCTGCTTGCTCAAGCCGCAACGCCGTTGTTCCAAAGCTCGTTCGATAAACCCAACCAGGGGTGGTCCGCCCTCAGCGGCGCCGCGACGCCCGACTCGAAAGTGTTGCACGACAACAGGAAATCGTTGCGTCTGGAGGCGGAGGACTCCGGTGCCGGGCCGGTGGTTCGCTTCGCGCCCATCGCGCTGACCATCGGCAGGCGATATGAGCTCAACGGCTGGGTACACACCGAAGACCTCGCGGTCAAAGATCTCGATCGTTCCCCGATCGCCGTCGGCGCCGCGCTCACCATGGCTTCCATGCCGTGGGACGTCCATTCGGCCTCTCTGGGCGGCACGCAACCGTGGACCCGGCTCTCGCTCAAATTCGTCGCCAGCCGCGCGCAGGACGCGATCGTGCTCACCGCCGGCGGTGGCGGGTCGGTGCGCGGTAAAGCGTGGTTTGAGGGCGTGTGTCTCGACGAGGTATCCTCCGCCGATGCGTGGCCGGCGCGCGAGGCCGTCCGGACCTTCGGCCCCGCCTATCGCTATCCGTCCGCGGGTTGGATCTACCTTCACATCGAGGGCGCTCCTTACGAACGCGGCTACCAGCACGGACACCTGATGGCGCGTGAGATTCCCGAATACCTGGACCGCTGCGCGGCCGAGCTCGGCTCCAGTCAACAGTGGGATCAGTATCGCACCACCGCCAACGCGCTTTTTCTACGCGGTTTCGACCGCGAGATTCTGGAGGAGATGCGCGGCATCGCCGAGGGCGCGTCCGATGCCGGAGCCAGGTGGCTCAACCGCCGCGTCGACCTCATCGACATCGTGGTGGCCAACGTCACGGTGGAATTGAGTACCCTGGCGTCCGCCGTGGGTACCACCGCTACCGGCCTGGAAGGGTTCAGCTTCGACAAGCCCGCCTACGCCGGCGGCAAACGCGATTCCGTGGCGGACCATTGCAGCGCCTTCGCCGCCACCGGCCCCGCCACGCGCGACGGCAAGATGGTGATCGGCCACGTTACCTGGTGGTCCCTCACGCTCGCCGAACAGACCAACGTGATGCTCGATATCAAGCCCGCCGCCGGCCATCGCATGCTCCTCCAGAGCTACCCCGGCGGCATCGAGAGCGGGACGGACTGGTATCAGAACGACGCAGGCGTGGTCCTCACCGAAACCACCATCAACCAGACGCCGTTCAATGCGCAAGGCACTCCCATTGCCTCCCGCGCCCGCCTGGCCATCCAGTACGGCGGCAACATCGACGAAGTCGTGAAGTACCTGGGAACACGCAACAACGGCCTCTACAGCAACGAATGGCTGATCGGCGACGCCAAGAACGATGAGATCGCCATGTACGAACTGGGCACCAATCAGGCCAGATTGTGGCGCAGTTCGAAGAACGAATGGTTCGGCGGCACGCCTGGCTTCTACTGGGGCGACAACAACCCTAAAGACCTCGGCATTCGCCTCGAAAACCACCCCGATCCGAAGGGCGGACCGGACTACATTCCCTACGTCCCCTACTCTCGCGATCTCGCCTGGCTGAATCTCTACCAAACGCACCAGGGCCAGATCGACGAGCAATTCGCATTCCTCGCCTTTCGCACCGCGCCGCTGGTGGCCTCGAGCACCATGGACGCCAAAGTGGCGACCTCCGACATGGCGAATCGCATGATGGTGTGGGCGGAAATCGGCAGGCCCAACCAGCGCGAATGGACGCCTCCGCGATCCGGCTATGCCAAGAACGATGGTCTGTACCCTTCGGGCTACGCGCTGTTCCGCGCCGAAGAGGCGGAAGGCTTGCGCACCGCCATTCAGGAAAATGAAAAGGCGCGTCTCGCCGGCAAGACGGAACCCGACGCGAAACCGCCCGCCAAATCAGCGTCCCTCAAGGACCGTCTCTGGAAGGGTTGGGTGCTGCCGGCTTCCGACGCCGACGCCTGGTTTGTCGGAGGCGCGGCCAATTACTACTGGATTCTGGAATCGGACGACGTGGAGAAACGGTTGAGAGCGCAGCGCGCCACCTACCGCAGACTGAAACTCGGTCCCCAGAATGCCATGACCCGGTTCCACCTCGAGCAGGCCAAGGGCGTTCTGTTCCTCGATTCCCTGCGGCGCAAGATGGGCGACGACGCCTTTCTGAAGCTGATGACCGAGTACTTCGCGGCCAACACGACTAAGACCGTGACCGCGCAGTCGTTTCTCGACAAGACTGGCGTGCCATTCGAGTTTACCGAGCCCGCCGACGGCCGGGCCTATCTAACCAGCGACATCTCGGGCCGTCTTGCCACCGCCGTCATCGTGTACGGCACGGTGCGGGAAGCCGGCGCCAACCGCTACGCGGCCGAGCAGATCGAGACCCGCTTCCTCGACAGGTATGAAAGCCAGGTGCCAGTTTACAAAGACTTTGAAGCGTCCGACGGTCTGCTGCGCCATCGCGATGTGGTCTTCGTCGGGCGCCCGGAAGCGAACTCCGCCCTCGCTTCCTGGGCCGACAAACTCGGCCTCGTCTACCAGGGCGCGAGCTTCAAAATCGATGGCGATGTCCACGCGTCGGAACGGGAAGCGCTGGTGTACGCCGCGAGCAATCCCCTCGATGCCTCGCACATGGTGCTCACGGTTGCCGGTAACGACGCGCTCCGCACGGTGAAGGCCTCCCGTCTAGATGCGCCGGCCGAGTACGTGCTGCTCGACGATGGTAAACCGACGCGCAACGGCTTCCTCGAACACGGTACCGCCCCGGCCGAGCACCAAAGCCGGTAACGGCAACGCCGGCGTCCGGCTTGGCCGGCAACCCATGCGCCGCCCTCGGTGCGATGCTGGAGTACACGTGACGTGTCGAAAGTGCAAAGTCCCGATGAAGGAGTTCAAAGGGCACATCTACCACAAGCAGCGGAAGTGGAAATGCCCGAGGTGCGCCGAGGTCAGAATGCAAAAGCAAAAGTAGCTCGGTGTATGCAGGTGCTGGCCGGTTCCAAGACCGGGCCCCGAGCATGCCGCCTGGCACAGAAGTTTGCGTCCGCGTCAATGACCCGGCCTTCCAGTCCGTCGATCAAACGCGCGGCGTCCTCGAGAGGTTCCCTGAGCGGGTTCAGCCCGGCTACATCATAGCGCTCGCTTTTGACTCTATGATGAGAACAGCCTAAGACGCCGGGCAGCCCAGGGAGGTCGAATTAGTACGATGGCCGGGGAAACCGTGCTTGTCACCCAGCCGACGGTCTTGACCATCGGCCATTCGACAAGATCCCTTGACACCTTGATTGAAATGCTATGCGCTCACGGCGTGAAACATCTGGTGGACGTGCGGACCATCCCGCGCTCTCGCCACAACCCGCAGTTCAATCGCGACACCTTGCCGGAAGCGCTGCGGCTCGCAGGAATCGCATACACCCATATGGAGCTGCTAGGCGGACTGCGCCACGCACGCCCGGACTCTCCCAACGCCGGATGGCATAACTCCTCGTTCCGGGGTTTCGCCGATTACATGCAAACGCCGGAGTTCGAAGCCGGTCTGAAGAAGCTCATTCAACTCGCTGCACGCGAGCAAACCGTCATCATGTGCGCCGAGACGGTACCCTGGCGCTGCCATCGTTCGCTCATAGCTGACGCGCTGAAAGTGCACGGCTTGCAGGTCGAACATATCATGAGCGAAAGCCGGACACAGCCGCACTTGCTTACTCCCTTCGCACAGGTCTCGGGCATCCGCATCACCTATCCTCAGGAGACAGGTTGACGTCGGGAAACGCCACCGTGAGCCCGACGGCGGGCGGCGCCGGAGCGCGCCTCGCTTCTTTCCTCCGCGCGAGTGGTGCCCGAGTTGGTCCGCACGGCCCAGCGCGTCCCGATCGCGCCGGCGTGTGACTGCGACTCGCGTTCCGCGCTCGGGCGGGAGACGCGCGAGACAAAGACGACGATCGCATTGTCAATTCACCCGCAGAGGAGTCCGCGCTTCGTACAGCGCAATCCTGGCCCGCAGCCCCTCGGCTAGCTGCTGGTCTCGATGCCCATTGGCCAGGTCCAAAGCCCGACGCGCGGTCTCCACGGCTTCCGGGAACCGGCCAGCTTCGGCGTACGCGGCCGCCAGGGTATCCAGAAGCTCAGCATCCCGCCCGCCCGCCAGTTTGACCGCGCGCTGGGCGAGCGAAACCGCTTCCGCCCCGCTCCGCAGAGACGCCTCGGCGCAGGTGGCGAGCAGCCGCGCCAGCCGGTTCAATGCAACCACGTTGTCTGGCTGAATGGCGATCGTCCTCCGCCATTCGATGACAGCCTCTGCGGCTCTTCCCCGCGTGAATTCCGCGACGCCCATGGAATAGTGCGCCTCGGCCGAGTCCGGAGCCAATCGCAGAGCTCGCTGCAGATGCCCAATCGCCTCGCCGACCCGGCCTTGCAAAGCCAAAGCGGCTCCCAGATTGGTCTGCACGCCGGCATCGTCGGGAGCAAGCCGCGCGGCTTGTTCGAGGTGTGCAATGGTTTCGTCCATCTTCCCCATGGTTGCGAGCGCGGTGGCCAGCATCACATGGGTGGCCACGTCATCGGGACGGATCTCCAATGCCTTTAAGAAATGCGAGACGGCCTCCTCCCGCCGGCCCATTGACGACAGTGCGATCGCCAGATCCGACTCCGCAGCGGCGTCTTTCGGATTGAGCTCAAGCGCCTTCTCGAACCAGGGAATCGCTTCCGGCGTCCTGCCAGACTGCACCAGGGCGTGTCCCAGGTCGCCGGGAAGCTGCGGATCGCGCGGATCGAGTTGCACGGCTCTCTGGAAGACGGGAACCGCTTGATCGGGCTTTCCCATGGCGAGCAGGGTGGCCGCCAGGCAACTGAACACCGCTGGATCTCCAGGCTCGATCTCCGCGGCCTTTCGATAATGGACGATGGCCGCGTCCGGATGGCCCGTCTCCACCAGCGCAATACCGATGCTCACGTGGGACAGGGCATCGATCTCGCCAGTGCCGTCCGGGTCGAGAGCGAGGGCCTTCTCCCATTCGGGAATCGCCGCCGCGTAATCGTGTTTCTCGGATAGCGCGAAGGCAACCTCGAACTGCCGGTAGAAGTCGACGGCGGGTACATCGATTCTCATCAGGCCATCCGGGGGAATGTTCACAAACTCGGGAATGTTGACCGCACGATTCGCCGCGGTCGCGTTTTCGATCAGAATCGGCGGGCTGTCGTTGCCTTTCTGGTCGATATGCGTCAGATACATCTGCGTGTAGGGCGAGCGGCTTTTGGAGGCGAACACCAGCCAGCGGCCGTTGGGCGAGAAACTGTGCCACGAGTTCATCAGCGACGTGTTGCAGCGCATCCTGCGGGCCGCGCCTCCTCCTGCCGGCACGATGTAGAGTTGGCTGTCCGGGCGCATCAACTGCCCATTGCGGCACTGTACGAACACGATCCACCGGCCGTCGGGAGAGACTTTGGGAAAGTTGTTGCTCATGCCGTTCCCGGACGCTCCGGCAATCGGCTCCGGCGTTCCCCCGCGGCCATCGTTAAACGGAACGCGATAGAGGTCGTACCGGATCTGGGTCTCGTTCGGATCGTTGGCGAACAGGGCCAGCGGCGCACCGGGTGCGTAGGTATCCTTGGCCTCCGCGCGGGCGAACACGATGTACCGGCTATCCGGACTCCAGACGCCGTCGGTCTGCGCGTAGCGAGGGTCGTCGGCGCCCTGGAGCGGGTGTACTTTGCCCGTGGCGCGGTCGTACCAGACCAGAATGCCGCGGGTCGGATAGAACACCTGTAGAAAACGGTAGTCCTTGAAATTGACCACGTAGTACGTGCTGCTCAGAGTTGCTTCCGGCCCGTTGAGCCGGGTCAGGACGTACTTGCCCTCGGGCGACACCTGCGACATGAAGCCCACCCGGTCTTTGGCTACCTCTTTCTCGTACGGCGGTTTCCACGAAATCATGTCCTGGGTGCGAATGGACATCTGCGGCCGGACCGCAGCCAGGGCGTACAATCCCTTGTCGTTCTTCGGTCCATCGAGATCCATGCCCAGCGTTTTGCCGTCGAGAGAAAAGGAGTGGCAGTTGGCGCACGTGTGCATGCCCGTCAGAACCACCCGGCTTTGCGTGTCGCCGGCACTGCGCAACCGCCATGCGATCAGCGGGACGGCATTGATGCTCAGCGGCTTGATCACGCCCTTCTCGGTTTCCGATGGCATCAGCGGCACATCGCGATCGAATATGGGCGCCCCCACGGCGTCTTTCGAGGTCCGGATGGTGACGCGGCCGCTCGAGACCGGCCGCCGGTTCGCCAGGCCGGTAAATGTCACGATCGCGCCCGCGATGGAGTGCGACTTGATTGCTTCCCAGAGGGGCGCATCGGGCTGCCAGGTATGGGACGCGGCCTGTTGCGGGGTCAGTTCGGGCAGTTTGTTCGTCTCCCCAACGGCACGGGGGTCGATCTCGCCGACGCGCATCAGCGGGCCTTGGGACTCTGCCTTGATCGGTGCGGAACGATCCGCGAACTCCACCTCGATGCGCCACTTAGTAGCCTTCGGATCGGCGTCGCGCCACAGGAAAGTGGGAGCGGAGATGTCCGGCGGGAAAATGGACCCTTCGGCCGGATAATCCACCGAGATGGCAGCCGGGCGCTCGGCAGCAAGCCGCTCCACCATCGCGGCCGATGCCGCCAGCAAAGCAGCCCCCAGCAGGACGCCGGTTCGACAGCGCAACACCTGTGCCCAATCCCCACTGCCCTTTTTAGCATAACGGGCGCACGATACGCGCATGTGCCGGAAATCAACCGTTACGGCTGTGGCAGAGACGGCACGAATAGCAACAGCACGCACCAGCGGCGAAAGAAAACAAACCGATGATACAATACACCCGCATGGGTTGCAGGTGAAAGCCGAATTCACGATGCGACCAGAAGGTGTCCCTGAAGTTCGCGAAGGAGATAAGAACATGCCTGATAGAAAAGTGGTCGCGGTGCTAGGAGCAACCGGGGCGCAGGGTGGCGGTTTGGTTCGGGCCGTCCTTAACGATCCGAACGGTGGTTTCGCCGCGCGCGTGCTCACCAGGGATGTAAACGGAACCAAGGCGAAGGGTTTCGCAAGACTGGGCGCTGAAGTTGTGGCCACGGACGTCGACAATCCCGAGAGCCTGGAGAAAGCGTTCGAAGGCGCATATGCAGCCTATTGCGTCACGTTTTTCTGGGCGCACTTCTCGCCGGAAAGGGAAATGGCGGAAGTGAAGTCCATGGCGGAGGCAGCGAAGGCTGCGGGCCTGCGGCACGTGATTTGGTCTACGCTGGAAGACACGCGAAGCTGGGTGCCTCTCAGCGACAACCGCATGCCCACGCTGCAAGGCAAGTACAAAGTGCCGCACTTTGACGGTAAGGGCGAGTCCAACCACTTTTTCACGGACGCTGGAATTCCGGCGACCTTCCTGCTGACGTCTTTCTATTGGGACAACTTTATTCACTTTGGCATGGGCCCGAAAAAAGGTCCGGACGGAAAGTTGGCCATCACGCTGCCGATGGGCGACAAGAAGCTTCCCGGCATCGCCGCCGAGGACATAGGGAAATGCGCTTACGGCATATTCAAGAAGGGTAATGAGTTCGTCGGACAGACCGTCGCGATTTCGGGCGAGAATCTGACGGGCGCGCAAATGGCCGCCGTTTTCACCGAAGTTCTGGGGAAGGAAGTCCGTTACAACAGCGTGCAACCGGACGTATACCGCGGGCTCGGTTTCCCGGGCGCCGACGATTTGGGCAACATGTTTCAGTTCAAGCGCGACTTCGAAGAATACTTTTGCGGGGTGCGCGACCCTAACTTCGCCCGGGGTCTGAACCCTTCACTGCAAAACTTCAAGATGTGGCTGACACAAAACAAGAACGCCATCCCGCTCGAGGACACCGCAGCCAGCGCCTAGACCAGGCGACCCGGTGCGCGCAGTACCCGGGGAAGGAACTCGACTGGAACCAGGTTCACTGCCGTTGGCCCGGTATCAGCAGAACCCGCGTCGGATCGGGCGCGAGTTCCGCGTCGGTGCGTTTGACACTGACAGGGATGGCATTCATGGAGCAGTTATTCGGCGTCGACGCGCCGAGTCGTCCATTTTTTCCCGGCGTGCTGGCCGGCCGCGGTCAAGCTGCACGAAGACGCGGCTAAGGCAGGCTCATCATCCGGATGCCTCCTTGGGTACGGGGTTGTGCCAACCGCCGTCTGAAGCGATAATCGCATCAGCCTCTTTCGGCCCCCAACTTCGGCGCCTGTAGGGGCGGGCCTTGTGGTGCCTCTTAAGGACTGGGTCGACCACCGCCCAGGCGGCTTCCACGGCATCCTCACGAGTGAAGAGTGCTCCATCGCCGGCCAGGGCGTCACCCAAGAGCCGCTCGTAGGGGGCCTCCTCTCCCTTCCGTTCCTCGAACAGGTAGAGCTCTCGCTGCTCCCCGACGAACTCCTTCCCGTCGATCTTGACGCGAGCTGCGATGGCGATGGCTGAGTCGGGAGAGACTCGGAAGCGCAGATAGTTGGCCGGGCCGGCCGGAGGCGCTGCATCGGCGAAAAGCCTCTGCGGCGGCGGCTTCAGCTCCACCAGGACCTCGGTCGCGGTTTCGGCGAGGTACTTGCCGGAGCGCAGGTACCAGGGCACTCCCTCCCAGCGCCAGGAGTCGATAAAGAGCCGCATGGCGCAGAAGGTTTCGACGTCGGAGTTCTTAGCCACGCCTTTCTCCTTCCGGTAGCCGGCATACTGGCCGCGCACCAGGTCGTCGCGCTTGAGAGGGCGCATGGCTCGAAAAACCTTGGCTTTTTCGGTTTGTACGGCTCCAAAGTCCCTGTCGGACGGTGGCTCCATGGCGAGCAGCGCGACGATCTGGAAGAGGTGGTTCTCGACCACGTCGCGCAGACAGCCTCCGGTTTCGTAAAACGACCCGCGGCTCCCGACGCCGAAATCCTCGGATAGGGTTACCTGGACGCTGGCCACGTAGTTGCGGTTCCAGATCGGCTCCAGGAACGAATTGGCGAAGCGGAAATAGAGGATATTCATGATCGC
>Ga0209415_10002471_pt1 | contig 34635 bp, 35 predicted proteins | sample PeaSoiSIISIP2007_FD_187696 | JGI IMG/M metagenome (GOLD analysis project Ga0209415, IMG submission 187696) | Peat soil microbial communities from Weissenstadt, Germany - SII-SIP-2007 (SPAdes) (version 2) | ecosystem: Environmental > Terrestrial > Soil > Wetlands > Peat | place: Germany... | reverse complement strand
ATTTTACATTGTCATTTCTTATGTTCTTTCATAGATCACCACCACTGGATAACCAAAGAAACCCTCTCGTAAGATCAGTTTGACTCGCGCTCCAGGATATGCCGCTTGCCAATATTCTTCTGTCACTTGGATTCTTTCTATGCGCTGAGAAATAGCTAGGTATAAATACCACTGAGGCGGTCCTCTGTGTCCCGCGCTGTGACCTTTGGAAACAATGGTGAACATATTGGAATATTCACTCTCGCTTGCCCATTGTCTATTTACTCTGCTTGCAGCAGTTGCTGAGAAAAGCGAACAGACGACTATTATAATAATAAAATAAATTATGAGTGAAAGTCTGGTATCCGGAACAAACCGGCGAGAAAAATAAAAATACAAAGCCATGCATATCCCTGCAATCCCCCCCATTGATGATGATATGAGAAATAGCTTTAAACCACCAAGAGTGTTATCCAGTATATTTATCTCTGGGAGAAATAACAGCAAGGATGATATAAATAATAAAGCTAATATTACATCCAGTTTTCGATAACCTATTGTTTTGCTTTTTATTTGACTCTTCTTGCACCAATGATCTGGAACTTGAGAATATAGAAATATTTCACGAAGTCGTATCCAAGACCATCCAAAGATAAAACGCATTATAAGTGCGTTAAGCAAAAAACCTAGTAAATAGCCGATGACCATAAGGATAACCATCGCACTCATGAAATAAATCATCCACAGTAGTCCACTAGGCTGGCCTTTAATTGGTGCGTCCGTCTGAACGTCGAGCATCCTGCCTAGTCCTTTTGAAATAAACCATAAAGGGATGAAAGACAAAAACATAAGCGCAATGGGAAGTACTCCCAGAGCGAATGAATATTTTGTCCGAAGTTGCTGGCTAATATTTGCATTAAATGCTAGAAGCCGCATGAAAAATCCTCTCAATAGCTACGAAAACAACAAACGTAACCGAGGGCTTAGTTATTGACGACTATATTCCTGATGCCGAACTATGTCAATGCTGTCATATGGGTATGTCATATGGGTAGAAAAGGGGTAGATCAGCTACAATAACCAGGTTCAAAATTGCAGGAAGGAGGTTTGGCTAAAAGATTCAAACAGAATTCATCATTTTCTTTGTGATCCTAGTTCTCCGGACTCCACCTACTATTCTTCATAGTCAATTATGTGACAAGGGCAAGGATGCAGATTGTATCATACAATGAGGGCTCTGAGTAAAATTCCAACTTTCTTCTCATGTCGATCTTGATTTGTTTAGTTAGCCGGCTTTGGATAAGCTGACCAACCTATATACTTTCACTTCCTCTTTGAAATAATCACCAAAAGCATACATTTCTAGGCAATCCACATAACCATCTTTGCCCCATAAAAGACAACCACCGTTATTATGAATAGCGTCCGACTCTATGCCAGGGCCGTTTATCGGGAAATGTCCCCCGTATTCCTTCATATCCAACTTGGGCATATTTTTATCTACTTTAAAATCAAGATAGAATCCCACCCCTGTCCATCGGCGATTACTGAAATGAGCGGTAGTCAATTGGTTCGCAAGTGTCGATGCTGGATATTTTACTTTGTACCACTCGAAAATGTCCATCTCTAGTCGGTTAAACATAACTCGTGCGGTTAATGATCTTCAAAGTGATTCTTGATTTTCGATGGCCTTTGCCAATGTTGCTACTCGATTAGCGCCAGTTTCAAATATACTACCCGCCCATTTAAGTTTATTATACGAGTTAATACTATCGGTAGCGTACTTTTGCGCTTGCTCGTAATCTTTGAGCCGTACAAAAGTTCGAGCGATACACTCCTGTTCAAGCGGAATCGAAGATTCAATATTACCGCGCAAAGCATACTCCAGTGCTGCCAAGTAATGCTTCAAAGCCATCTCATAATTTTCTTTTCTAGAATACTTTGAACCCCTTCCGTGATGGCCCGCACTAATGAGCTGATAAATAAACTTTCTCATCGTTGTTTATAATCCCCAATCTGAGAACTTATTGAATAAGAGCATGCCAAGCCCTATTATCGCCGCTTTAAAGTATATGGTAAGACCCGATGAAAGGAAAGAACAAAAATGGGGTATTTTACGGGTAGACGGGTCACGGATACAGTTTGGAAATTGCACTGTTGCCAAAAATGGAAACTCGTTTGCTACAGGAAGAATCTCGTATTTTATTATGAATTAAATTAGTGCATACTTCAATCTGTTTTTTTTGCCCCAGAGGTAATAGTACGGGCTGAAACATGCTATCTATGCTACTTTCCGTGAAGCACATCCCCGATTCTTAACCCACATCGCGCTTGCAAATCAAGCGTAAGATGATCTCAGTCCGACTTGGCACTGTAAATCAGTTGATCTACAAGTTCTTTATCTAGCATTTCCAGGGCTGCCGGTTTGGGAAACCTGTACAGCCTCGCAATCAACGGATGTGAGCAGGGGTTCTTGATGTCCATGAGGCACTCTAAATTAACGAACATACTTTAGTCGGATTGACATACGCTTAGGTCGTGATATCGTCAAAATAGATTTACGCCGAAGGCCCCAGCGCGGGACATGGTCTCAGGGCAATTTAGATGGCACGTTTCATAATGATTATGATGGCTCCTGGCATTGCCAGCCCTGGGAGACAAACCAGTATCGCCACGAATCCATCCTTTTCGGTTATAACGAGGGGTCATTTATTTCCCTTTAGAGTAGGTCACCAAGACTCTTTCAACAAAAGGAGGACTGCAGATGACAGAGAACAGAAAGATTAGAAAAGTGTTCAAAAGCAAGCCTACGATCGAAGGAGCAGGTGTCCATCTCAGGCGTGTTTTCGGAAACAGCGAGGTTCCGCTCTTCGATCCGTTCCTGATGCTCGACGATTTTCGCAACACCGATCCCCATCAATACATCAAAGGTTTTCCCTGGCACCCTCATCGGGGTATCGAGACGATTACGTATGTTCTAAAAGGCGACGTCGCGCATGGCGACAGCATGGGAAACAAGGGCATCATCACGTCGGGTGACATGCAGTGGATGACTGCGGGGAGCGGCATCATTCATCAGGAGATGCCTAAGGGAGACAGCGAAGGCGTAATGGATGGATTTCAGCTTTGGGCCAACCTCCCCAAATCCCACAAGATGATGGATCCCCGGTACCGCGATATAAAGAGCTCACAGGTGCCTGAGGTCATAACGAAGAGCGGCGCGAAGGTCAAGGTCATCTGCGGGACCGTGGAAGGGAAGCAGGGCCCGGTCAAGGACATTGTCATCGAGCCCGAGTATCTCGATGTCACGCTTCCGGCCCTTTCCGAGTTCGTACACAAGACCCCGCGCGGTCATACGGCCTTCGCCTACGTGATCGGCGGCAAAGGTGTCTTCTGTAATGAGAGGAATCCCTATGCCTACGATGTTGAGGGAGTAAACTATTTCGACATGGAGCGCGATCAATATATTCACAACGGAATGGCGGTACTCTTCGGCGACGGCGATCAGGTGACCGTCTCATCCCAGGACTTACCGGTGCGCTTCCTGCTCGTTTCAGGAAAGCCCATCGGCGAACCCGTGGCCTGGTATGGCCCGATCGTGATGAACACCGATGAAGAGCTGCAGCTGGCGTTCGAAGAGTATCAGAACGGAACGTTTATAAAGCATAAAAAGACTTGACGTCCTCCCCGCCCTGAAGAGACGAGGTTTTACGGCGCAGAAGGATAAAAATTTAAGATACTAGGGGAACGTTTTCAGGTTAAACCAGCACTCTCCTGTTTTTTGAGGTGCATTTGGATGGTTGACCAAAATGAGGTGGAGAAGCATGAAAGCATTGCGATTTAGTAGCTTTGGCGATGTTGGAGCGGTGCTTCACGTTGAAGAATTACCCACGCCGACCCTTGCACCTGACGAGGTGCTCGTGGAGGTTCATGCCGCTTCGATCAACCCAAGCGATGTGAAAAATGTGCAGGGGAAAATGAAACAAACTACTCTGCCCCGCACCCCCGGACGGGACTTGGCAGGTATTATCGTCGCCGGGGATAAGGAGATGATCGGAGAACAGATCTGGGCGGCTGGCGGTGACATTGGCTTCACACGAGACGGAAGCCATGCCGAGTATATCGTCATTCCCCGGCGGGGCTTTCGGCCGAAGCCAAAGTCTTTCTCCATGGTGGAGGCGGCCAGCGTGGGGATCAATTACATCGCCGCCTTCTTCGGGTTGATTGAAAAAGCCAAACTAAAAGGGGAGGAGACCGTTCTCGTGACGGGAGCAAGCGGGGGCGTCGGCAGTTCAGTCGTCAAAATCGCGAAATCTAAAGGTGCCCGCGTTATTGCGGTGGATCTCGAGGTTCTAGAACCAGAAAAGGCCCGACAGCTAGGGATTGATCTGGCTCTCAGCAGCCAGTCCGACGATATCGTGACTCGAGTGAAGCAGTTTACACAGGGTGAGGGTGTGGATGTCGCATTTGACTGCGTTGGCGGCCCGCTCTTTGAAATCGCACTTAATTCGTTGGGGCTGGGCGGGAGGCAGGTGAACATCACGTCCGTAGGCGATAGACGGGTAAGCTTTGATTTACTTGACTTCTACCACAAGAACCTCACATTGTTCGGCGTCGATACTCTCGCGCTGGATCTAATCGCGTCAGGCGATGTTCTGGAAGGTCTCCGGCCAGCTTTTGAACAGGGCCTGCTCACTCCTCCTGGCATTGCGAGAACCTGCTCGCTGGAAGAGGCAGTCGAGGCTTATCGGGAGGTGGACAATGGGACAGCCAGGGGAAAAATCGTGATTACCTTCCGTCACTGACCGCAGAGTTTGGAGCCACCGCGGGGACCCGGGTACACTTGAAAGGGGAGCTGGTGTCAGAACACTTTTTTAGCGCTGTTAAAACGGTTCACCGAAGTTAGATGTTACGCTCTGGCCATTTGACGGGTTATTGAGTAAAGAGGAAAACGAATTTCTGAAACAACTCCTGGTGAAAGTGATTCAGTAGTTCTTCTTTCATGAGCTTAAGCGCTTCAAATGTGCTGAGTTTTTGCTTATATGGACGTTCCGAAGTAAGGGCGTCATAAACATCAGCGATACAGCAGATGCGCCCGTAGGCGTGAATCTGTTCCCCCTTGAGCGATCTTGGATAACCCGAACCGTCCTCCCGTTCGTGATGCTGCATGACAATGATCATGCACTCCTCGGTCAGCTGGTTGGTTTCCTTCAGGATCTTATACCCCTGGTAAGGATGCGATTTCATGGTGTACATCTCTTCTTCTGTTAGCTTCCCCCGCTTGTTGATAATGGCAGGATCGATGCGGACTTTGCCGATGTCATGCAAAAAAAAGCCTGCACCGAGCTCGTGCATGTCATGGGCGTCGGACCCTTTAAAGACTGACTTTGCGAGCAAAACCGAAAACACGCCCACATTCACTGAATGGGTATAGGTATAGAAGTCATAGGACGTGATTTTGAGCAATTCCCTCGATGTGGCGTCATCGGCTATGATCATGTCGACGATTTCCGAGATGCTTTTTTTTGCTTCTCGGATGTTTTCCGTCTTCGGGTCCTCAAAAAGTCTATCCACGAGAACGCGCGAAGATTCGTAGACCAGCTTTGATTTTTTATCAGGCGGAAGCGTTTTGTCGTGAATAGCCTCGCGCAATTCGGGCGGAACCAGCTTTTCTGGCGTCCACGTTTTTGGTGGAACGTTAGCCGGGCCCCCGGCCGGATGGGCATCGGTACGCTCTCCCTTTTCCGTATCGATTACAATCTCGGTGATTCCGTGGTCGATGATCCTGTCGATCTGGTCCTGGGATATTATGATGAACTCGTTCTTTAAGAAAGGATGCTTGAACCAGGAAACGGGCAGCGTGATGTACATGCCGATAGCGAGGTCCTGTACTTTGATTGTCTTAATCATGGAGAAATATAGTACCACAAATAAAATTGTATTTGAAGATTGTTTTAAACAGCGAGGGCTACACACTTGTAGCCAAAGGACATCAGGAATCGCGAGAAATGACGATTATCAGTTCGAACCTTTAGTCCTTACTTTTCTCTGAAATCTGCATACAATAACCTACCTGCTCGTTATCATGCTTATTTGCTGATTGCATTATACACTCCCAAGCTATCTTCTCTACCCGAGAATATCTTTGAGTTTAGAATTTCTCGTGCTCCCTGCTCTTGACGATTCATTATAATAGTTTTTCCCGCATTCAGTGCATTTATAGAAATCACCGTCTATTTTGATCATGGAACGGGTTATGATGTCCTCAACTGTCAAATATTGAAACCGGCTTATCCGGTTAATGCATCTTGCCGGTATTTTCGCTATTAGGGCAATTGAAAAATAAAGCGAAAACTAGTTCAGTATGTGCCAAGCGGATAAGCACATATTGAAAAGATCTTCGTCTATTTCAGCCAACAACCGGTACAGTACTGTAAATCACTGAATTCAACTCCGACAATGTCATTGAATGGAATATCTATCATATCTCCCTCTATTATCGGGCCCAACGGGATATCTCGCTTCATTCTCACACAATCATTTTTTCTTATCTTCATTTTAATCGCCTCCACATACTCGTTTGAAGTATGAGAGTCATGAGAACTCCTTATCAACCTATTATTTGAATGGTAGCATTCTACCATACACACCGATAGGATGCTTTGGGCCTAAGATACAATACTCAGAAATATAGGATGTTCTTACAATTACATTCCTGGCAAGCTCTTGGTATAGTGGAAGCAAGAGAAGAGACGAAAAGGAGGTAAATAAAATGCTTACATACAAGGGAGGTTACAAGGTAGCAAAGGGAACGTATTGGGACTTAAGGAAAGGCCAGAGAGTGGACATAGCCCAGGAAGGTGTTCTTCCAGGTAGCGATGCAACAACGTACCTGAGGGCCTCAACTGGCGTCATGTTGTTGTCGAGTCCGATTATCGGGTTGCTCTATGTGGTCTTTCTGCCGTTTATCGGCATAGCGACCTTGGCAGCCTTCGCAGGCCGCAAGGTTCTGGGCGGCATGGCCAGCGTGGCCGGCAAGACCATTTCTTTTGGATGGAGGCCCGTGGATGCATATTTGGCAGGCAGGAAGAAAGGGAAGAAACGGGACAACAAGTAGCCGCCCGGCCGCAGGTAACGGATTACAGCGTGCGCACAGCGCATGAAACAAACAAATGAAAGGGTGCGGAGGGCACCTAAAATCTCAAGAGAGGAGAGAATACTATGTATACGATGGTAGATTTTGTCACTCATGTGAAGGGAATCGAGTATATCCTGTCTCTTCTTGCTATTGCGGCGTTCCTGGTGTTCTGGGAGATCCTGAAGCCTAGGCCTTTCAGGACCGTGGTCAACACCGGTAAGGACGATCTGGCGCATATCCGGGAGGCCGGAGGATTGAGGAGCGTAGCGAAGAGCGTCGGCAGGATAGCAGCCGCACCGTTCATCGGTCTTGCATACATCGTGATGCTGCCGATCGGGTTCTTCGTTGTCCTTGCCGCTGCCCTGGTCAATGTTGCAATGAAGGGGGTAGCGAGCGTCGCGGGGAAGAGTGTGACCTTTGAATGGAGGCCTGTAGAGGCGTATTTGGCAGGAAGGAAGAATAAAAAGGAAAAGGTCGGGGCTAAGAAAGGCGACGTGAAATAGGTTCCCCTGCCATTGGACGGGAAGATCCATTATATATTATATAAGTAGGGTTATTTATCCCCCCCTATATATTAAGTTACAAGAAAGCCTCACTTGCTATCACAAGTGAGGCTAAATTTTTAGGAATATTATGAATCAGTTGCCCCACTCTTTTTTAAACGTTTCACCGAGTATTCTGTTTTTGGTCGACACCGCTGCAGGTTTGTAGGTGTATGTGACAATTTCTACCCTCGCGGCAGAATACTTCTTTACGGAATGAAGTACGTACCGCCGGAAATGCCATCAACGTCTGGGCAAAGCGGAAGCAGTGTCCGACACAGATCGTAACGACTGTCCCGAAACTGGTTGGAATAGGCATCCGAACTCACTGGTATACGCACAACCCTCTCATTTTCAGGTACAACGTCCTCTCCGCAACGACAACCGGTCTTATTTTGCGGATTCCGGAACCAGCTGCACCTGTGCACCGTCGGTGATGTCGAAGCCGGGATTCAGAACCAGCTGCTCCCCCTCGAGAACCCCTGAGCCTATCCGGACCGTCTTCCCGTCGCTGTCCGCTACGACAACGGACCGAAAATGAACCTTGTTGCCCTCGGTGACGACCGCAACATATGCCTTGTCCCCCTTCATTAAAAGCGCCTCTGCCGGAATTTCGATGGACGGCGTTGTCTTGAACTTAAGTTGTACCCGGACAAAGCTTCCAGCCAGGAGCAGCCCCTGCTTATTATCAACGTCGAGTTCGGCGAGAAGAGTGCGCGTAACCTGGTCGAGCTGTCCGCTGATCCTGGTGATGGATGCGGCAGGCAACACGACTTCGGGACGGGAGGCATCGGATATTTCCGCCCGGTCCCCTATCCTGACGAAGGCTGCATCCTTCTGGTCTAGATAAATATAGACCCGCAACTTGTCCGTCCGGGAAAGCGTTACGAGCGGCAATGCCGTTGTCTGAGAATTGGCGGCGCTCTGGAGCAAAGCGCCAGGGTCCGCAAAACGGGCGGTCACGGTACCGGAAAAAGGCGCACGGAGCGTTTCGTACTCTTTCTGGGTCTTCAAGGCTTCCGCATTTGCCTCAGACTCACGTGCTGCGGCTTCGGCATGGTCGGCGTCCTGCTGCGAAATGAGGTTCTTCGCAACCAGCGTATTCTCACGGACTGCATCCCTTCGCTTGTCCTCTGCGTCGACCGCGGCAGAGTCATATTGGCGGTCAAGCTCAACCGCTTCGATGATTGCAATGACATCTCCAGCAGCCACCCGGTCGCCTTTATCGACCCTGATCTCCTTCAGATAGCCGCTGACCTTTGCGTAGAGAGTCACCATGGCATAGGGGAGCGCTTCACCGGTAAGCGTTACCGTTCGCGCTCCAGGAGAACGGTGTGCGGAAACGACCCGCACGCTCGTTCCGGCAGAAACAGCAGCAACTCTGGCCTTTGCTTCATTTGCGAGAGAAATTCTCCGGTTCATGAACAGGACCACGACCGCCACCGCTGAGAGCGCGATAATAACAACGCCGGTAATGAAGAGCCTCCGCGCGCCTTGCGATGCTCTAATGTCTTTTGTCATTCTTGCCTCCCGGGTCTCATACAACCCGTCGTTGACTACTCACGGTTGATAGCTTTTGTAGAACTGTAACCTATGAAGCGCCCTTTTCTTCCCGGAGCTCCGCTTCAAGCCGTTCATCCAGTTCATGCTTTGAGGGCGGCTTTGTCCGCAGCAACGTATAGATGACCGGCACGATGAATAACGTGACAAAGGTAGCCAGGAGAAGCCCTCCAATCACCGCCCGGCCCAAAGGAGCGTTCTGTTCGCCAGCCTCACCCAGGGCAAGCGCCATGGGCAGCATGCCGATGATCATGGCCAGGGCGGTCATCAAGACGGGCCGAAGACGGGTCTTGCCTGCTTCAAGCGCGGCCTGCTCGGGCGATACATTTGCCTCCACGCGGATGTCATTGGCAAAGCTTACCAGGAGGATGGAGTTTGCCGTTGCGATGCCCACGGCCATGATCGATCCCATGAGGGATTCCACATTGATGGTCGTGCCTGTCAGGACCAGCATCCAGAGGATCCCGATCAGCGCTCCGGGGACCGCCATCAAGATGATGAACGGGTCGATCCAGGATTGGAAAAGCACGACCATCAGAAAATAGACGAGCAGAATGGCGAGGATCAGTCCCAGGGCCAGGCTCCGAAACGATTGGTTCATGACTTCGTTCTGGCCGCGCAGCGTGATCTTCGTCCCGACCGGAAGAGGATTCATCTGCGTGATCCTCTTTTCGATGTCAGCGGCAACGGAGCCCAGATCGCGTCCTTCCACGTTAGCCTCCACGTCAAGGACCCGCTGAACAGTGTAGTGAGAGATGTTCTCAAAACTCGCCGCATGGTAGATGGTCGACAGGTTCGCCAGGGTCTGTGCCGGTGCCTGGGGGGTAGCCGAGGGCAAAGGAAGCGCGGTCTGCTGCAGGAGGGTGCCTGCCGACGGAGGTGTGAGCGGTACGGAGCGGAGACGGTCAATGTTACTTATGTGGCTTGGCGGTATCTGGACTGCGATCGTGTAGTTCACATTGTTTACGGGGTTCAGGAAAAAAGACGGCGCAACGAGAATGCTCGACGAGAGCGAGACAAGGGCATTGTTCGCCACGCTGCTTTCGCTCATACCGAGCGATGCCGCGCGCGTCCGGTCCACGTCCACCTGCAGGGCCGGGTAGTCCAGTACCTGGTTGATATGAACGTCGGCCGTGCCCGGGATCTCGCGCAGGGCATCGCTCATCCGGCGGGCATACTCATAGGAACGGTTGAGATCCGCGCCTTCTATCTGGACATCGAGCGGCGAGGTGAGACCAAAGTTCAAAACCTGGGTCACGATGTCCGCAGCCTGGAAATAGAAGCGCGAGCCCGCAAAGGACCGAGGCAGGATCTCGCGCAGCTTCTTCTGGTAATATGCCGTCGGCCGATGCCCCGGTTTGAGCGAGATCAGTATCTCCGCGTCCATTCCACTGATATTCTCGGTCTGGACGAATGCGAGATTGTAAAAAATCGGGACCCCGATCATGTCATTGATGGTCTCGATCTCCTGGGGCGGGATGACCTCCCGGATACTCTGCTCCACCTGGCTAACCATCCGTTCCGTCTCTTCGATACGGGTGCCGACGGGCGCACGGAAATGCAGTTTCATGAGTCCCGCGTCCACGGAGGGGAAAAAGTCCATCCCGACGACGAAGACGAGCGAGGTGCTGATGACGACCAGGACAGCGGCAATAGAGAGAGTGAAGACGCGGTGATGAAGGACTGTCGCAAGCGCCCGGCCATAGGCCTCCTGCAAATTCGTGTACGTGCGGTCCCGCCAGCGGTTGAACAGGAGGGCTAAATGATTGCAGCGCGACAGATCTTCGCAGCTCCGGATCCCGGTTCCGGCGTGCTCGCCCTTCATGAGCATGCGGGAGAGGACGGGAACGAGTGTCCTCGAGAGAACATAGGAAGCAAGCATCGAGGTCACCACGGCCAGGGCAAGGGGCGTGAAGAGATATTTTGCCGCCCCGTAGAGCAGTATCACGGGGAAGAAGACCACGCAAATGGCGAGCGTGGAAACGATTGCCGGTACCGCGATTTGGGCTGAGCCGTCCACGACCGCGATCGTAAGCGGTTTGCCAAGAACGCGGTTGCGGTGGATATTCTCCACGGCAACGGTGGCGTCGTCCACAAGCATGCCGATCGCCAGGGCCAAGCCGCCCAGCGTCATGATGTTGATGCTGTCGCCGGCCAGGTTCAGGCAGATGACTGCCGCAAAGATCGAAAGCGGAATAGAGGTCGACACTACCACCATGCTGCGCCAGGAACCGAGGAAAAGCAGGATCATGAGCGACACAAGGATCGAAGCCAGAACCGCCTCGCGCACGACGCCCTCAATCGCGCCGCGGACGAAGACGGACTGGTCGAAATCGATCTTGAGTTCCATGCCCTCGGGAGCCGCTTTTTGGATCTGCGGGAGCGCTTCCTGCGCGGCGTCAACCACGGCCAGCGTCGAGGCATCGGCATGCTTCAGGATCGCAAGGTACGTGGCTCGCCGTCCGTTCACCCGCACGATATTGGTCTGCTCGGCAAAGCTGTCGGACACCGTCGCCACGTCGCCCATATAAACAGGCGCATTGCCCACGATCTTGATCGGAATATTTTTGAACTGCTCGAGGATTTTCGGACTGGAATTCAGCATGACATTGTATTCCGTACTGCCGATACGGGCCGTTCCCGCGGGGATGATCGAATTGGACGACTGGAGCGCGTTCACCACGTCCGACGGAGAAAGCCCGCGCCCTGCCAGCGCGTCAGGATTCACATCGATCATAATTTGGCGGGTCTTCCCGCCGAAGGGCGCCGGAGACGAGAGCCCCGGAATGGTGAACAGCCGAACGCGGATAAAGTTGAGACCGTAATCGAAGAGCTTCTCTTCAGGGATGGTTTTGCTGGAGACCGTGAGTTGGGCAACGGGGACGTTGGTGGCGTTGAACTGGACGATAATGGGCGGCTGCATGCCCGGCGGCACGCTCCGCAGGACCGTGAACGAGACCGACGATATCTGGGCTATCGCAGCGCCTATGTCGCTTCCTGGCTGGAAGTAGATCTTCAGCATTCCGACGCCCGGGATCGACTGCGATTCGATCCGCTGGATGCCGTTTACCGTGGTCGAATATGCCCGCTCGCTGATGAGCACCACCCGGCGCTCCATGTCCTCAGGAGAAAGTCCGGGGTAATTCCAGACGACCACGACCACGGGAATATCGATGGCAGGAAATATGTCCACGATCATCCTGCTCGCGGAAAGCGCACCGAGCACGATGAGCAGTAAAACCATCACGGCAACAGAATAGGGCCGCCGCAAGGCCCACCGCACTATCCACATAGATAAACAACCTTCTTAAAAAACTACTTGTTCGTGACAGCGCCTAAGCATAAATACAAAAATCATCGCAACTTCAGGCTGCCAACCGCTCCAATTTATTGCAATAAACTAGTAGTATTGCCACTTTCTTTTCGACTCGCGCATTCGGACAACAGGGTCCCAGGAAAGGTGTCGGGTCCTAACATGCCGGGGGTTTTGTGATCCTTGATATAGATCAATCAGGGCTCTTTGAATGCTATGATTGATGACCTTGTGTGTGCTACAACGGAAGTCTGATATTTTGAGGATCTTTTTATTAAACCACTTACAAATGAATCAAATCTTACCAATTTTGATTTAAATTAACCACTTGTGAAATTTTTGTCAAGAAGATTATAGATCTAGACAGCTATTGCCTGGCGCCCTCTGTAACTTTATGTTCATTCTCTCGATTTGTCGCCCGAAAAAAAATGAAGCAGGTTGCCTAGGCAACCTGCTTTTATATGTGGGTGAATATTATGTGACTGTTGGGTGAATCAGGTTTGAACTCTTGTCAACCTATCACGCGATTTCTCAGGATTGTTGAAAATTCAACACACCCTATCATCAAAAAACACCTAGTTAGCATCAATCGGATGACTGTCAAATGAGGTAATCCCATTGTACAGATCAAGTGGTGCTTCTTCTCCCGCATAACCGCCAGCTGCCATTCCTTCTTCACCCGAAATCACTTCACCACTCTTGTAGTTCACCCCGGTGCTTACTGGACCAGATGCAAACAGGGTAGTACCGTTGTCCAGTCCCAATGCTTCCCGAGATGCCAACGCCACTTCGCTGGATGAATCAACGCTACCCGCCCGGAAATTGATCCCTGTGCTAACCGGACCCGTTGCAAAAATTGTAATACCATTGTCCCACTTGCTCATACCACTGGACATGTCATCAGCATATGCCACTCCAAGAGCAAGAGCAAACACGATTACCGCTGAAACTAGCAATATCTTTTTCATGGTGTTCGCCTCCTCTGTCACAACTTTGTACTTCTTATGAGTAAAGTCTACCACCATATTTCCCATTGTCAAGATAATATGCAACTCCGAAACAATATATTTTCCCGTGCATGGTTGTTGCTTCTTCGCGGCGGCCGACACCTCCATACCAGGACCCGTGATAAAGCTCCTCCATGAGTCCATGCTTCGCTATCATTTCCTCTGTTATTCGTGAAACCTTACCTAATAACCCTTCCCGGGAGTCATACGCTTTTGCATGCCAGCCTAAGCGTTTCTTCCTTGGACATGGATTAAACGGCATTAAATAGAGCTCCCCTGTCTATCCTCCTGACCAGGGTCGTGCTTTTCTATTTTTTAAAGCCTCCCGAACTGCTTGTTATAATCATTAATCAAATATGGCAATTCCCCCTTTCTATTAATAAAAGTTTTTTCTCGCTTATATAATTTCAACAGATAGAAGTTACCCTGTTTCCTCCCGAGTACTCTGTTTCGTTGGCGTCTTTCCGTAAAATACGCATTAGGCATCATTGACATCCTTCCTTCAGGCGATATTCTTACAATAAGACGTCGTTTTTACTTGAATGCAAAACGGACCGCATCACATTTCATGATGTGCATTATAGAGCAATATGCCGCAAGGAATCGCTCATAGAGCGTCTCAAGCGAAAAGAGAGGGAAATGCATGCCAGTCGTAAGAATATCCCGGGGGTCCTTTAAACCCGAAGACTACGAAAGAATTAAAGTACGTCTTGATGAGTCTGAGCAAACGCTCGTGCCCGCGATCAGGACGCTGGGCGGCTGCGTACATTACTGGGCCGGCATCGATCCGACAACGAACACGATGGTGAACGTCAGCGTGTGGAAGTCGCTGGCAGATGCAAAAGAGATGGAGACGCTGACCCCCATGCTGGCGTTGGCAGGCGAGTTCGTCAAGCTGGGCGTCGTCTTTGAGCGTCCGATTGCCAACTATGAAACGCTATGGCAGATCTAGCCGCGGTGGAGAAGTGCGCCGGACATTCATGTTGGCGGGAAAGGCGGGCAAGCTTGCGCCTGTTGTCCCCCCTACTTTTGTCTTGACCGAAAATACTGCCACGAAGGAGGATGAAGAACATGACTACGTCAAAAGAACAAGGGATCGTCAATCTTCCGAGCCGGAGCAGTGTCGCTCTGACAGCGCAACGGCTGGCGGACATGATCGAATCGCGAGGGATGACGGTATTTGCGAAAATTGATCAGCGTGCGGCTGCAATCGCCGTCGGACTCGATATGAAGCCGATGGTTTTGCTCGTATTTGGCAGTCCGAAGGCGGGAACGCCTCTGATGCAGAAATATACCTCACTTGCGCTCGATCTGCCATTGAAAGCGCTCGTATGGGAAGACGAGGCAGGACGGGCATGGATCAGTTACAACAGCCCGGAGTACTTGATGCGGCGGCACGGTATGGATGAAAAACCATTTCAAGCGGTGGAAGCGATAATTGCACAGGCTGTGCTGTAGCTCAAAGGCAGTAACCTGGCAGGCAAATTCTGCGAGCATGCATCCCCTTCTTTCAAAGCCGCACGAAACGCAGAGAGTACCCGATGGTGCAGCCGCAAGACAGTCCCCTCGACCATCATGATGTTAGGCGCCTGAATGAGCTGCACGGCCCGATGCCTCGTTCGTATTCAAGTGCTCGACACAAGCGGGTCAGTGGCCGTCTCCAACATAATTTCATTCACTATTGATTTCCTCCTTTTGTTTATAGAACTGCTTATTGCGACTTTAGGACCACTTTCTGCATATCAATACTTGGCTGCACAGTCTCTTCATCCTTTGACTTCCTGGGAATGTTATAATAATAAAAAAAGGGAGTAATTACCGCTTTAAGAACGAGGAGGTGGTATCTATGCCGGTAAAGACAGCCATTGCTGAACTCAAGCATTTTACAAAGCCTGATGAAGTGAGAACGTTTCCAAAAGGAAAGTTGGAGCTCGTAAATATCGGAGGAGCCGCGATCGGTCGGGCTACCTTTGAGCCGGGCTGGAAGTGGTCGACCTCCGTGCAGCCTCTGGCCAAGACAAAGAGTTGTGAAGCACCCCATTTTCAGTATCACGTATCGGGAACGATCATTGTGCAGATGGATGATGGGACAAAGCTCGAATGCAAGGCCGGTGATGTGTCCCTGCTGCCGACAGGACATGACGCATGGGTGGTCGGTGATGAACCGGCCGTGGTTGTGGATTTTCAAGGCATGGTTGAATATGCATTGAAGCAAGCGGCGTAAAGTGTTTATCGAATAACGCCGTTCCTCCATAAATGAAGAGGCCCGGAACTAGATCTGGGCCTCTTCCTGCACGACGAGGGGGTGCTCCCGGTCAAGCAACTTTTGGGATCATGAGCGGTGTGACGAATATAACTGGCTGTAGCTTCCCATGATTTTGTACGTTCTTAGCAGTAGTTTTCTGTTTTGGGCAGATTACAAATATTTTCCTTGTTACTTCTTAAAATATCTATTCTGTGCCTATGTATATCCTCTTGTAAACCGGAGCAGTGACTGTTCTGGGAAATGAGTATTTCATGTTAGCAGGCCCTACTTATCTGACCTCACGTACGAAATGATACGCAACAGGGTGACCACGCCAGCTAATCGGAATCATTTCCGTCTCGGCAGTAAAAGTTGATCCATCCTTACGCCGTGCGCCAAATCGAAAGGTCACTGGGCGAGTGAGCGCAGAAACGTGCTGCCGGTAGTTTTTTGCAACCAATTCTTGGTCTTTTTCTGTGACAAAACCCGCCAGGAAATCCGGAATGGTGGACCACTCTTTGACGGTCATCCCAAACATTTTTGCCAGCCGCTCATTGCAGATTTTGTGTCGGTCGTCCAGATAGAGATAGACGCCATCCGGACTTTTCTCAAACACCGGACTGAACTGCTCGAGCATCTCGCGCAAAAACTGTTCATGTTCCACGTCTTGCTGTCTTTGGGCTGCCATCTTAGCCTCCTTATTGGCGTGTGTACTTTCGCTTCATACATTTATCGTTCTGTCTGTGCGAAGCATTCGCTAAAGTCCACAGACTTGCTGCCGCGCTTCGTTGTGTCTACCCGCTCCCCGTTTGCCACTTCTTGCTAAACAAACCGGCCATCTTGCCTTCAAACTCTTTTTTTTAGATCGACAGTTGTATTCCCGGTATCAATTCGCTTTTTCTATTGTCGGACCAAAGTACCTCGGAACCAGTACGCCCGGGGCGCCTTCTTGCCCTGCCAATATGTCATAACTCCTTCCAGGGTATCCCCCCTTACCGTACCCTCCCATCGCATGCGATCACCCTTCTCGTTAGAATGTTCGGCCACGAACGTGATCGAATCGCCTTCGGCTCGTGCGGTATAGGAAGTGCCTGAGAATCCGTACTTGTGACAGCCAAGGGGATCGTATTTGCTGTCTGCGAATACGAACCGTTCCTTATCGCCTTTGGCTTTTCCTTTCTCGCCGGTCTCTCCTGCGAACGTCTTGCCGTCCAAAAGCCCATCAGATGCATAGACAGGACTGACGGCCGCGATCGCATGGAAGGCCAAGATTGCCATGATCACAGATCTGTAGCTTTCCCACGTCGTATTCATGGTACTCTCCTTTCTCCGCCGGGTGACAATAATCAGACTTCTTTTTTCCTTCCTTCGGTATTGGGAGTCTGTCAACAACAACCTTGAAACCCTTCTTGTTTATTACAGCTGGTATGACAAATTCACTTGAGAAACTGGCTGCAGCATCCTTTTATCCTCGGTTTAATCTGGAAAGACGCTGCTCTGCATGCATAGTAAATTTTCCTTCCTTTTCTAAAAAAAGGCAGAACTTATCGAATTTTATTTCTTCGGCACCATCTTAAATATAAAGACCCTCCGCTTTCCTCCACTCTCCACAGAGGGTTTGGCTTTCTCGAATGTTCTTTTATTAAATTGATATTAAATTTCCTTTTAAAAAACTTTAGTACCTTTAACTATCAATGTCAAGGCATCGTCTGATATCCAATCTCTTTTCCCGACAATGTTACTCTTGAGCAATGAGCCGGATGGTCAGCAAAATTATACTTCGTACCTACACGAGATTTTCTTTCATTCAAGTCCATACTGTTAGCCTGTCATTTTGTTTTTTAAAGCTATTCCATAAAAACCAACTTTTCTAATGAAGTTCCAAAAAGCATTATCTCCATTTGGTATCTGCTCAAGTTTCAGGCGACTTAGGTATTAAATAGTAATAAATGACCGCAAAAATGAAAAGCCAGCAAAGTGGGAGTATACTAGAGTATATAAGAGAATCTTGTAAAAACATTTGCGCATTGAATTGACACTGGAAGGAAGATCGAGTATTGGAAAAAAGACTGGTGAGAGCTGGACTGAGAAACCCGGTGATGAGCATGCAGTAATAAATGCAGGCAAAGCGACTGTCAGGGTAGCAGTCAGTATTCTGCTGCCGAAAGGGGTTGAGGCGACCTCCTTGGTAAAGTGATTTATCAGGAACGCCAAGATTAAACACTGAGTAAAGGAGCGGGACTATATTTTAGATCTGGGAAACAACTTAAAGGGAGGTGATGAAAATGGCAGAGAAATTGAAAAAAGTTGAATGCGATCCGAAATGTGGTTTTATGGTACAAAGCCATGATGAAAAGGAAGTCGTCCAGATTGCTACAGCGCATGCAAAAAAATCGCACAACATGAACATCACGGAAAAAGACGTAAAAGGGATGATGAAGGATGCATAGTCCAGATGACCGCAAGGGATACTGTCTTAAGGGGCTTGGTTATTCCAAGCCCTTTTTGTATTTTAATGTTTCCACGGAAATTATTACTGGTGCAATCCCTTTAACCTTGTTAGATTGCAGATCACTTCCAGGACAAAACAGTATGGAATCTATCTCGAGTGAACGGAGGTGTGACGTGCCTGCGCTTTTTAGCGTGTTGATGGGACCAGCTCAATAGCCAATCCAAAGGAGGATCACTAAAATGACACCAAAAACTATCCTGGCCATTGCCGTGCTGTGCACAGTGTTGCTCGGAGTCAGCCCTGTGCAGGCGCAACAGTCTGCACCAGCGAACCCTCTCGATATCATACCGGAAAAGATGCCCGCCGATATCCCTTACGGGATGCCAATTTCGCTCGAACGCGCCGAGGCAGCCATAGCCGCGGCCGCGGCCGAAGCAAAGAAGCATGATTGGAAGTTGAACGTTGCCATCGTGGACTCCGGTGGCAATCTCGTCGCCTTCCAACGCATGGATGGGGCGCAACTTGCTTCGATCCAGATCTCGCAGCACAAGGCGCATACTGCGGTGATCTTCCGTCGCGAAACAAAAGCATTCGAGAACGGCATACAGCAGAGCAATTTCAATTATATCCTGACACTTGATGGAGTCATCGCTTCCCGTGGCGGGATCCCGCTTGTGGAGGGAGGCAAGATAATCGGCGCGATTGGGTGTTCCGGCGGGCAGGGCTCGCAGGACGAGGTCGCCTGTAAAGCAGGCGCGGCGACCATCAAGTAAGCCTGTTCCCGAAGAATGGGGACCCACGACAAAAGGCGAAATGGTGCTATTGCCGCCTAATCCATCGCTCAACCACCGGACCTGCGCAAAAAATCGCGCAGACCGGTTGGCTCCATGTTAATGTGCAGGTGGCAACCCGTCAGTGAAGGATTCTGGTTGCAAGATGTATGGTGACGAGTCCTTCCTGTTCCCTTCTTGAAGTTTTGCATTCTTTGAAAATCAAAAAGTGACTTCCTGCTTCGCTCTCTATTATTTCTTGACAACCAGTACGCCGTCATTATAATCACCAGATCGTGCCACAGAAAACCTCCGAAATGCCGCCGGTGTCTCCGGCCGAAATCAAAACCGTTCTGGCCGGACTAATGCTGGCGCTCATGCTCGCATCGCTCGACCAGAACATTGTCGGTGTCGCGCTGCCGAGGATCGTAAGCGACCTGGGGGGCCTTTCCCATCTGTCGTGGGTTATCACGTCGTTCATGCTCACGTCAACGACTACGACACCCCTGTACGGCAAGTTGAGCGATATGTATGGACGCAAGCCGCTTTTTATCACGGCGATCCTCATCTTCCTTGCCGGGTCTTGCCTCTGCGGGCTGTCCGTTTCCATGACCCAGCTCGTCGTCTTTCGTGGGATCCAGGGGCTCGGCGCGGGCGGCCTCATAACGCTCGCGATGACGACCATAGCCGACCTTGTCTCACCGCGCGAGCGCGGCCGTTATCAGGGCTATTTCGGCGCGGTCTTCGCTCTTTCCAGCATCGCGGGTCCGCTTCTGGGCGGGTTTATCACCGATGCCCTGTCGTGGCGCTGGATTTTTTACGTCAATCTGCCGATCGGCGCTCTCGCTCTGCTTTTTTTCATTTTTGGATTTCACCGACCTCGCCACGTCGTTTCTCACCGGATCGATTATGCGGGAGCGGCATTGCTTACCGCCGCTACGGCTGCCCTGCTTTTGGTGCTGACCTGGGGCGGCGTGCAGTACGCCTGGTCGTCGCCGCTCATTATGGGCCTGGCCGCATCGGCCATCGTCATGATCTCGCTTCTCGTGTATACGGAACGCCGTTCCACAGAGCCTGTGCTCTCTCCCCAAATCCTTCAAAACAGGGTTTTCATGATAGCCACGAGCGTCATGTTCCTTACATTCATGGGACTGTTCAGCGCTGTCATTTTCCTTCCGCTTTTTTTCCAGCTCGTTCTCGGGTTCGCGCCCGCGCGCGCGGGACTCATGCTTGCACCCATGACCGGCGGAGTGGTCGTGGCCTCTTTCCTCGGAGGACGCCTCGTATCCCGCACCGGACGGTATAAGATCTTTCCCGTTGTAGGGCTGGCCGCGGCAACGCTCGCGTTTCTCTCGGTCATGTGGGCAGCCCTCGCGGGAGCAAGTATCAGCTTTGTCGAAATCTCGCTCGTCGCCCTCGGGATGGGCTTCGGCCTCGTCATGCCGAACCTCATGGTCGCCATTCAGAACGCCGTCCTTCCCATCGAGCTGGGCTCTGCAACGGCAGCCTCGACCTTCTTCCGATCGCTCGGCGGCACCTTCGGTGTCGCGATCTCGGGCGCCATCATGACGGCCCAGTTGCAGACGCCGCATGCGGAGAAATGGGCGGGCATGGGGAATGGAGCGCGGTCTTTGCTTGAACAGGGAATTCAGCAGATCGAGCAGCTGCCGGCCATGCAGAAAGAGATAGCCATCGGAGCATACCGGCATGCGATCAGCACCACGTTTATGCTCGGCTCGGTTATCATTGCGCTCGCGTTCATCCTGGTGCTTTTCCTTCCCGAGCATCCGCTCAAAACCTCTTACGGATCACCTTCTCGAAAGTAGAGTTGTCGCAATAAAGTACAGCCCGGTATTCTGCTGGTCTACCCTTAAAATACCCATTCGACATCGTTGACATCCCTCAGCATCTCACATATATTCATTCATATACATCCTGCTTTACTTTGTTCCAGACAAACTCCTGACGAGATTTCAGTCCTCTCGAAAAAAAGTGCTGTTCATCGGGCATTCGCAAGGGCTTGTAAATAGGGATAATAGTTATGAGGCACGAAAGCGGATAACCATGGGTCTCTAGCACGGAAGCAGAATAGTCGTAGGAGCCAAGCAGTGTCGACGCAAAAACCAGAAGACGTGCGGCGGGAAAGCGATGAGAGATATCGGCTGCTGTTCGAGAGTTCACGCGATGCTCTGATGACGCTTGCGCCGCCGACGTGGAAGTTCACCCAAGCTAATCAGGCAGCGCTGCAATTGTTTGCGGTAACGAGCGAAGCTGATTTCACTGCACTAGGACCGTGGGATGTATCGCCGAAACGGCAGCCTGACGGACAACTATCGGTCGAGAAGGCGCAGGAGATGATTGCGACGGCCATGCGCGAAGGCTCCTACTTTTTTGAGTGGGTACACCGGCGGCTGCACGGTGAACCCTTTGCAGCCGATGTATTGCTTACCCGTATAGAGGTAAACGGGCAGGTATCGATGCAAGCCACGGTTCGCGACATCACCGAGCGCAAGCGGGCCGAGTGGATGTTGCGCGTCAACGAGGAGCGGCATAGGTTAATACTTAGGACAGCAATGGACGGGTTCTGGTTTGTGGATATGCAAGGACATCTTTTGGAAGTCAATGAAGCATATTGCCGAATGAGCGGTTATAGTGAACAGGAGCTTCTAACCATGAGTATTTCTGATCTAGAGGCCGTCGAACTTCCTGCCGACACAGCAAAACATATCCGTAAGATTATTTCTAAGGGCGAGGATCGCTTTGAGAGCGTGCACCGCCGCAAAGATGGAAGCACATTTAACGTCGAGATCAGCGCCCAGTTCAAGCCCATCGAAGGAGGGCGGATTGTCGGGTTCATACGCGATAGAACTGCACACAAAATGGCAGAAGAGAGTCTCAGGCAATCAGAAGAGAATTTGCGTGTGCGTTCGCAGGAACTCGAGGAGATGAACATAGCATTGAAGGTATTGCTTAAGCAGCGGGAACAAGATCAGAAAGACATTGAGGAAAAAGTGCGTGCAAATGTAAATCAACTTGTGCTGCCTTATATCGAGAAGCTGAAGAAGCGTAAACTCGGAGAAGATGCCGCATACCTTAATATCATCGAGGCCAATCTCCAAGGGGTGATATCCTCTTTAGCAACGACGACGACATCCGGCAAATTACACAGGTTGACACCACAGGAACTGCTCGTGGCCAATCTTATCAGAGATGGCAGGCAGGATAAGGATATTTCTGAATTGCTCAATTTATCAATTTATACAATTAAAGCACACCGAAGAAACATCAGAAAAAAGCTCGACCTTACTAAAGGAAAAACCAACCTAAGAACATTCCTTTCTACATTATAATATTAGTTAGTATAGATATTATATAGATAATTATATCCCCTATCATCTTATCCCTGATTCATGATAATAATAAGAAGCATGGTAACATAAAAAAATAGTAATGTACCTTTATGTGACAAAACCGTGATAAATCTAGTAAAAGTGTGTAATAACAGTGTATTACATGGAATTGCGATGCACGCTATTGTGAGGATATTTGTAACGCTGGCTGATTGTCGATCAAAAGCATAGAAGGAACAGGTGTGAGAAAGCCAAGGGTCGTCATATTTAATAATAGTGGCCACATTCTGCGTGGTCTGAAAACTTTTTTTCACAACATCAACTACGAGACTTATATTGAAACGGAATCTGTCACATGTCCTATGTACGGTAACAAGGAGAGTAAAGCCTGCCCCGGCCCCGTTCTCTGCTGCGATATGATGGTCGCAGTACATGATATAGAGGAGAGGCGGAGTGTTGACCTCTTCAATAGGCAGTTCCGGATCGGATGCAAACTGACATCCCTTAATAAATCGATCATCACTCATACCCCCATCCATGACAGGGTTGATCAAATTACCGCCCCGAGAATAGACATATTTGAAAATCCACTCGATTTCGGCGTATTTGAAGCTTGGGTCAAAGACTGTGAAAGCAGAATGGATCTGACGCAAAGACTCGCCGTTATGCGTCGCGCAATCAGGCATGACTCTAACAAGCATGTCCAGTTTCGATTGCCCGGTGGAGATGTTGATTTCGACGCTCAAGCAGTGAACTTAAGCAGTTGCGGTATATGCCTGAAGACCTCTCATCAGCTCAAACGAGGGCAGGTGCTTCACTTTGTGAGCCAGAGACGGACAGACGCTGAAGAGGCTATAGTACAATGGGCGAAGAAGCTTGAAGACGGACTGTATCTCGTTGGGGTCACTTACTGTGTATAAAATGCGAGGGTTTTTCAACGACTCATCAATTTAAATCAGGGGGAGAAACAATTATGGCGGCAGTAGCGACAGCTAAGAAAATCAAAGAGTCTACAGGTAGAGCTGCTACAATGCAGCAAATAGAGTTCACCTTCCATGCTCCGGAAGCCAAAAAAGTATATATAGCAGGAACATTCAATGATTGGAATACGAAATTAATGCTTATGAAAAAAGGGAAGGACGGAACCTGGAGAATCATAGTCAAACTCTCTCCCGGGAGGTACGAGTATAAGTACGTCGTAGACGGAACTTGGGCACAGGACATTCCTGGCGCAGAATTGGTCCCAAATCCTTTTGGTACCAATAATTGCGTAATCTCCATCAAGTAAGGGCTGCCGATCGTGTAACTGTCCGTCAGACCTGGATTATGAAAACAAAATGGCCTTTTACAGATGCGCGCAATACAGCAGTTTTTACAACGCGGGACATCATCGAAGAAGGTAAGCCTATCTTGCTTGTCACGCACGATCAAGACGATGGGGCGTGGCAGTTTTACACGAGGGAAACAGTCCCAGCCTCGGAAGGCAAGGTCGTTGCACTGGATGAAATCATCTTCCGTGACCCCAGTATAGTCAAGCTGGCCAAACTGCCACTTGGTTGGTCAGCCATGCGAGATTCCACTACATCGCCCTGGAAACGGCAACCAATTCCATCAAGCGCTTAGTCCGGGCGAATATGCTTTGGCGCGGCTGCTGCGCTTCATCATTCGTAGATATTATGCCAAGGACAACATTTAAGGTCGTGGAAGTCTTTAACATCAGAGGACATGGCGTAGTCCTGATCGGGGACAAGTCATTTTCTGATTTTCTCGGAATCAAGTCGTGCGATGTCGAAATCATCACGCCGAACGGCAATGTCCTGCAGGGCGTTGCCTTTAAGGAATGGCTCCTTGGTTCATCGACACCTCAGCTGAATGAAATTAATGCTTTCTTTATCAGAGGAATGAAAGAATCTGATATTCCTATAGGTTCTATGGTCCGAGTCAAACAAGAGTAGGTCAGCCACCAGCGAGTACAGATCTTATTGTTACGCCAAGTCGTTATGCAGATTTAATCATAAATTTGTGTAAATTATAGCCATTCGATGATTGTTTTGCTCGACTGTAACTCCCACCAGTAGATGCTCCCCGCGGAAATCCCGACTAATTAAATGAAGAATAACTGTTAAACTCGTAGTGCGATGTACATCCTGTAATCCACGAGAGTTTAAATTAATAAAATATATCCAAGATCGCTGCAACGCATAAGAACCGGCATGTAATCACACCAGTTTAAAACGATTGTCATGACTGCAGGACGAATAATGCTAAGGTTACTTTCGAAGCTTATCACTCGGAAAGAAGTCTTAACAATGGGCGGGATGTAGTATGACGGATTTACAAATCACAGGATTCTGTGGAATGGTGTATTTAGAAGTAGGATGGGCACAAAAAATGGCAGAAATTACAGGCGAGAAATGAATGGATATCGTACAGAAGAAACTCATTGCGAGTCAGGGACAAGTGACTTATGTACGTCAGTTTTGAATTTCTGCAAACACAATTTTGTGCTAATATTATCATATATATGCGGACTAGTAAAACCAGATCATATCGAACCCCTTAAAAAAATCATTATTCGTATCAAAACGCAATATCCGTCAGTGGCTCATGACTTTCACCACATTTTGAAAAGCATGACGTATTCGTCGACGCAGAGAACGATCCGCTCCCGAAACTCTTTTTTAAAAGCGAGTTGGATGCAGGTCAAAAAGTTTTTTTCATCAATGAAGTTCCCGACGTTACCCTGAAGCTTATGAAACTCAGGCTCTAGATACTCATAGCCCAAAGTAATAGGCATCACCGGTGAAAATCACGACCAATCTTTTACTGTACGCACAGTTCTCCAAAAATTGAGCGCAAAATCACCATTCGTTTTCCGGCAAGCAGCGCGGAAATCTGGCCGTTCTCCGGAGAAAAAAAGCGATGAAGCGGATGCGGCCAAAGGCAACGCGCCAATTGATAATAAATTGAGCGAATGGGCGGGATAGGATAGGTCCACCCTAAAAGGGAGGCGGTGGTGATAAAAAAGACGCTCTTTCTAGCGGCTTTTAGTCTCGTGGTCGTTCTGCAAGGATGTTTCGTAGCAGGGCAAAACGTATTTAGTGCTCCCAGAATTTCTGGTGAAGCCGAAAGAGTAGAAAAGAGTTCCATCAGAATCGAGACATCCAGTTTGACTTTGTATATTGAGGCTCCATCATTTGCGACAAAATCCCTCATAGGCATTGCAATCTTACCGCCTTTTATCCCTGTGACTTGGAGTCCTCCGGATCCGGAAAATATTTCCCGGTATACTCTCATATTTTTGACTTTCACTCCTACGGGAAAGGAAATTTCCTTTAACCCCATGCAGGTAGTACTCCGCACGGATGATGGAAATGATCTAAATCCCAAAAGCTTTATTGGCCCCGACGCACCAAACGTATTCGATCCAGAACATGAATACAATACAGCCAGAATAGACGGACAGCAATTTATACTAAATAAACGTACATGGTTCCGTTTATATTTCGATCGCACACCTTATCCGAACATGAATTTTCTCTTGTTCATGAAGGGAATCGAGAAGAGCAGCAAGCCATACCCAATTCCAGAAATTCATTTCCAGCAGGATTCGGCCTGGGAGTACGGTGTGATCCCGTGAATGGTAATTATGATACGCACCTTATAAATGAAACCTTTGAGATTATCAAATTAAGGAGGTTGGTATGCTGCAGCTAGATCGCATAATCTCTCAAGCATTCACATTAGGAATAGCTTGCCTTCTTGCCACTACAGGGTGTTCGGCTTCATTTTCCGGTGGCACTCTGCCCAAACTCACTTACGGGCAAATTGTATCTCGCGATCTGAAGCCATCAATAAGCTATGATGAGGTCTTTGTAGAGCTTGGGGCCGGCTCGGATGCCGAAACCAACCAACGTCCTGTGCCGATGCTAAGTGTATTTCATAACACGATCGAGGATGTTTTTAAAAGGAGTCACTTGTTTTCAGAAATAAACCCTGAGAATCCGCAAGCAGAATACAACATCAGTCTCCTGCTCCAAAGGAATGGGGAATATGATGCTTATTTTTCATCTAAATCAGCAACCCCAATTCAGTCACTATCTTCCCTGTACGCCGGATTCCTCTCAGTTTATACCTTGGGAATAATACCTTACCATACTAAAATAGAGTATCTTCTCGCGGTAGATATTAAGAAAAAGGATGATTTGTTAAAAAAATATGAGTATAAGGAAAATATGTATACCTGCGTTCAAACTCCTTTTCTGCTATTTTGGAGCTGGACGAATACACCAAATAAAGTGCAGAAGGAGATTGTAGAAAGGATGCTTTTAGTTTTTTTATCTGACATGGAAAAAGATGGTTTGCTTGCAGCTGATGATCACGCCCAAGTCACCCATAAATAGCAGCATCAAGCCACGTCCAGGAAAATTACGGAATCTATGCGGCCGCGGTTATGCATTGAGCATTAGTCTGGTCTGCACCTTTATATAATGCGGTGTAAAAGTTAGCGTGGGTTTTACAAACTGTAATTCGCAGCTTTTTCAGTAGACCACCCTCGCATGATCGCAGGTATTGACCGGGCCGGCAGAGACGGTAAAGAAACGGTTAATACTATTTGAAGTGCGCATTCAGATGACAAATATTACTTTACAAAGCGTCATGTTGTGCTATATTTTTCTTCTGCAATGGCAGCAGAATGACTTTTTTATAATCCGGACTGAAAAGAGGTTTGATTAATAATCATGGCAGAATATACTACCCCGCGAGCGGACGCCGGCCAAACAGGTGGAACTCCTGGCCCTGTTGATATCCTATTGAAATACATGAAATCCGGCTTCAGAGGCATAACCGGCAACACATTCAATTTTTGTCGTGCACTCTGCGAGATTACAGAAGGAGCGATCGGGAGAACAGATCAAGCAAGCGGCCTTGTCTACGGATGGTACACCTTACGCGGACAACAAAAGGACATTATTCAATTTAAGGAAAATTCGGTCTACGAAATTATTTATGAAATAAATAACGAAATCACGTTGCATTTGATTGATCAGCATGATTATCAGCACTTGAAACAGTGCCTCAACATTTATCCCCTTTCCATCTTGATCAGTAAATTTGAAATGGAAAAGGAGTTTAAAGCAGTACTGGACATATACAAGAAAAGACAACTCGAGGAACGACAGCGAAGAGAGGCCAAAAAAAGTAAATTGCAGCAAGAAGACACCATTGAATCGATACTCAAGAAGATCGAGCAGTCGCGTAGTGATGATATTATTTTCCCGATACGAGGCATCAAGAATATCTATGCGTTGATTGAGAAGGGATACGCACCCGGAATGTGCGACAATCCTGACCTCTGGGTTGATGCTGAGGAATTCGCAAGTCTGTACTATAAGAACCCGAAAAACGACGAAGAACTTTTGTTAATAGGCAGGGAAAAACTGCAGGCCGTAACCGAGCAAGACAGGATAGAGTACAAGTTTGCTGTCGCAAAAAACAAAGACAGGCCCAGGGACTTTCGTGATAAATATAACCGGTTCAACAGAATAAAACAGGATGAACCACCGAGAAACTGGAAAGAGGATTTCTTTAAAGGACTCGATATTCTCACCACCTATCCGGAAGAACTCAAGAACAAGACGGTGACCGATTTAGAGGTTATGGCAAAGGCAATAGATGGCGTTATCATCGAACGAAGTCAAATCGACGAGGGATTGCTACCCTATGACGCCTTGTTTAAAAAGGAAACAAGAAAGATCCTGGTGGACACCTTAGCAGGACAAAAACCTCTTCCGGAAATAAGAAAAAATCTTGATTACCTTGAGCATACTGGCATGGTGCAGCCGGCATACCGGGACAGTCTTTTAGAGTTGATGAACCTGGAGGCGGCAGGAATCGTGCTGTACGATCACCTGACAAAAAAGGACCGGGAAGCGACCCTTGCATTCATTCAACAATTACCGGTCCACAAAACGGCCGGCATAAGAAAAATTCTGGAAGGGATAGAAATCAAGGAGGTCTCAGAAAGCCAGGATTTCAAGAGCTATATCTACACGAAAGGTGAACTGAGTTCTTCGGAGAGTCACAAGAAGAGAGTAAAGGTGATTGTCGCCTCGATCTTGAAAAGTATTCCCGGCGAGATCAACGAAGAAAATATCACGATTGCCATGCTGCCCTATATTGACGAACTTGGCCTGGATGAACTGGACAGAATACGGCAGCGGATATTGGAGTTGCAAGAAGTTGTAGCGGCCCGCCAGGAATAGAGGCGCAACGATTCTGGGACACAAGATATGGCAGTCGGCACTCTATCGGATAAGCAGAGATTCAAAGGGGGCCGGACTCGGATTATTTTTCGCCAAAACGATCGTCGACGCGCAGGGCCGGATGATATGGGTATAAAGCACGCTGGGAATAGGCAGCACGCTCAGCGTCATGCTGACGAAGTGGTGACACGGAGAGGACGCATCTAACGATAAAGGAGGAATTACCATGAAGAACGAAGATGAACTGCAGTCAACCATCGAGCACCTGGTCCAGCGAGGTAAGGGCATCCTTGCCGCCGACGAGAGCGAGCCGACCATCGCCAAACGGTTCAAAGCGGTCGGCGTTGAATCCACCGAGGCCAACCGGCGGTCCTATCGCTCCCTTTTGTTCACCACGCCTGGCGCCGCAGAATACATCAGCGGCGTGATCCTCTTCGAAGAGACCTTGGGCCAGACCTCGGAGGACGGCACGCCATTGCCGGAGGTGCTGTCTCGCCAGGGCATCGTGCCGGGTATCAAGGTGGACAAGGGGAAGATCCCCCTCGCCCACGCGCCGGGAGACGAGGTCACGCAGGGCCTGGACGGCCTGGCTGAGCGCCTCAGAACATACAAAGCGCAGGGGGCGCGCTTTGCCAAATGGCGCGAGGTTTATTCCATCAGCGTTCAGAATCCCACGCACCTTGGAATCAAGGCTAATGCCGAAATGCTGGCGCGCTACGCAGCCGTCTGCCAGGAGGAGGGTTTCGTTCCCATCGTGGAGCCGGAAGTGCTGATTGACGGCGACCATACCCTGGAGCGCTGCTTTGAGGTCACCGAGGCGGTACTGCACGCGGTGTTCCATGCCCTGCACCGGCACCGGGTGATCCTGGAATATACCGTGCTCAAGCCCAGCATGGTGCTTCCAGGCAAGGAACGTCCTCCCAAGGCAAGGCCTGAGCAGGTGGCTGCAGCGACAGTCAAGGTACTCCGCCGCACGGTGCCTGCGGCGGTGCCGAGCATCAATTTCCTGTCTGGGGGTCAGGGGCCCATGGAAGCAACGGCCAATCTGAACGCCATGAACGCCTTTTTCCCGAATTCACCCTGGGAGTTGTCGTTCTCCTACGGGCGAGCCCTGCAGGAGACTGCGCTGCACGCGTGGGTCGGCAGAAGGGAGAACTCGGCGGCAGCGCAGCAGGCGTTTTACAAGCGCGCCAAGTTGAACGGCCTCGCGCGCCTCGGCAAATACTCCTCGGAGATAGAGCAGAGTGTCTGATTCAGAACTTGCCGGACGGGGCTTTTATTACACCCAGGCGGCACGAAAAGAAATGGCAGACGTTTTCCGATGGACGGGCTATGTCCGTACTGCCGTTATTCTCTTTTTTGCCGCCTTTGTGCTGTTGGGCTCACGGGTCCACCCCTAATTCTCTTTGGTGTTGTGAATATGTTTGGAGCCATTGGGACCGGCTTGGCATTGCGGTCCTCGAAAACCGCCTAAGAAAAACCTAACTCGCGTTGATCTCGTGCCTCCCTTCGGGCCATAGATGCGGGCGAAGTGTTCGAGCAAACGCTGCTCCTCAACATGGCTGAACCCAGTCGTTGATAATGATTCAACTGGTATTTCATAGCTTTTTTCACAAACGCGGTAACACACTTGTAGATACTGTGGATCTGTCATTTTCTGAATGAAGTGAAGGATTCTGGTTGCGATGTATGGCGAAGAAACCTTTCCGTAATCCGCGAGAGTTGCATTTTCTGAAATTGCAGATTATGTCCCAAAAAACAGAATCATTTTTTATTGGGAATTCTCGATACATTCAACTCGTTTTCATTATATATTATAATCAAATTCTCGCATGTGCCAACTTTCTAATACGGCAACAAAAACGGATCATTAGCTAGAGGTAATAAATATATGAAAAAATCTAATGACAAAACATCGTCTTCTCGCCGCAAGAAGACTAAGGATGGGCCGGCCAGGCAAATCAAAAGTCCCAATGAGCTCTCGGCTCCAGACGTAGACCAACTCATCCAGGAACGCACAACTGAACTGGCAAAGGTCAACGAATCACTGCGGAATGAAATCAACGAGCGCAAGCGGACAGAAGCGGTGCTAAAGGAAAGTGAAGATCGTTATCGTTCACTATTCGAGAACATGCTTGATGGATTTGCATATTGTAAAATACTTTTCGAAAACGATAGGCCGCAGGACTTCATCTATCTCGCGGTCAACAGCGCATTCGAAAAATTGACGGGATTGAAAAATGTGGTTGGGAAGAAGCTCACCGAGGTGATCCCGGGCTTAAGAGAGACCGATCCAGCGTTGCTCGAAATCTATAGCAGGGTCGCATTGACCGGCAAGCCGGAAAGATTTGAGGTTTACTTAAAACCCTTGGGGGCCTGGCTGTCCATCTCCGCCTACAGTACGAAAAAAGAACACTTTGTCGCCGTATTTGACAACATCACCGAGCGTAAACTTTCAGAAGCATCTCGCCAAGAGAGCGAGGCTCAGTATCGGGCACTGTTCGAAGGCTCGCCGGATGCCATCCTTCTTGCCGATCCGGAAACGGGGATCATCCTTGACGCAAATCCAGCTGCGAGCCGGCTCCTCGCACGCCCCTACGAAAAAATCATCGGCCTCCACCAATCCAAAATTCATCCGCCTCGGAAGGAGGCATACTCCCGGGAGGTTTTTATCCAGCAAGTCGAAGACGCGATAGAACAGAAGGGATTACGTCCCAGTGAAATTACTGTTCTCCGCCCGGATGGCTCTGAAGTGCCTGTGGAGGTTCTGGCACAGATGGTTACTATCAAAGGGAAAAAAGTCCTTCAGGGAGTCTTTCGGGACATCACCGAACGCAATATGGCTGAGCAAAAGCTGGAAGAAAGCATTGAACGGTTCCGCCGGCTCTCTGAGGCAGGTTTTGAAGGCATTATCGTCATCGAACACGAAACCATTGTCGACGCCAATACAAGAACGGCCGATATGTTAGGGTGCAAATTCACGGATCTGATCGGCAGGAAAGTCTCCGATTTTGTAGCGCCGGAGTCTTTGGCGTCTGTTGAAAACCATATTCGGTCAGGATCTGAAGAACTCTATGAGTTCTTTGCCAAAAGATTAGACGGTTCCATTTTTCCCGTGGAAGCTCAGGGCCGATATCTGCCGTATGAAGGGAGAATGCTGCGGGTAACTGCAATCCGGGATATTACCAAAAACAAGGAGGCGGAAAAACAGATACGATATCTGGCCTACTATGACAGCTTAACAGGACTTCCGAACCGCACCTTTTACAAGGAACTCGTCAGCCGCGCCCTCTTCATGGCACAGCGCCACCACTGGACCGTAGCCATCCTCTTCATCGACCTCGATTATTTCAAGCGTATCAATGATACCCTTGGTCATGATGTCGGCGATCAGTTGCTGCGTACCGTTGGTGACCTCATAAAGATGTGCATTCGCAAAAGCGACTATATCGCCCGTTCGGAAGAAGACGAATTAAAGAATGTCGTATCGCGCCTGGGCGGGGATGAGTTCATCGTACTCCTGAATGAGATTGCCCATGCCCAGGATGCATCCATGGTAGCAAGGCGTATCCTCAAAGAGCTTGCTCGGCCCTTTACATTAGCCGGACATGAGATGTTCGTCACTGCCAGCATCGGCATCGCCCTCTACCCTCTGGATGGCACCGATACGGATAACCTGCTCAAGAATGCCGATGTTGCCATGTACCATGCAAAGAATCAGGGGCGAAACAATTACCAGTTTTACACGAGATCCATGAATGCCACTGCACTTCAACGCCTGGATCTCGAAAATGACCTCCGAAAGGCACTAGATCGCGGCGAGTTCCTGCTCTACTATCAACCGACCGTGGATATCCAGACTCGGACGATCTACGGTGCGGAAGCGCTCATCCGTTGGAAGCATCCGAAGAAGGGGATAATCTCGCCCGGGGATTTCATCCCGCTGGCCGAAGAGACCGGCCTTATCGTACCGATTGGCGAATGGGTGCTGCGCACCGCCTGTTCTCAGAACAGAGCGTGGCAGAATGCCGGGAACAAACCCTTCCGGGTGGCAGTGAACCTGTCGGGCCGCCAGTTTGACCAAGAGGGCCTCATAGGGGTTGTAACCAACGCCCTCCATGATACCGGGCTCGATCCGCAGTATCTGGAACTGGAAATCACCGAAAGCACCATCATGAAAAACCCCGAGAAGACCGCTACAACGCTGCAGAAATTAAAGGGTATGGGAATATGCCTGTCGATCGATGACTTCGGGACCGGCTATTCTTCCCTGGGAAACCTGAGGAAATTCCCCCTCGACACCTTGAAGATCGATCGCTCTTTCGTCATGAACATCACCACCGACGATGACGATGCGGCGATCACCACAGCAATTATTGCCATGTCGCACAGTTTGAAGTTAGGGGTTATTGCCGAAGGCGTGGAGTCGGAAGATCAACAGTCATTCTTACACGAGTTGGGGTGCGATGTAGCCCAGGGATACCTGTTCAGCCGACCTGTCCCCGCAGAGGAATTTATCAAACTCGTCAGAGAAAAAAAGAATTTGTAAGGGAAACCTCATAGGGGGACAAAGCGACGCTATACGAAGGCATGAACGTTCTTCGCTGTGTCTCAGGTCCCCCATGAACTACAAGATTTTTCGCCACTGGATGATCCTGACCAATACCACCACAATTGTGATCACCAGCAAAATATGGATAAACCCTTCCATCGCGTAACTGCTCACCATCCCTAACACCCAGAGAAGTGTTCGGTAACTTCATTCAAACATTTGCAAGTTGTTGAATATTATGTTATATTTTTATGTATGAGCAAGATTAAGGCGTATAAACTTAAACATTCTTCTGACGCGTGTAAATTAAAAGAAGTGGGGTAGTTAAGGCATACCGTAAACTTGCCGTCTCCATAGCGTCTGAGCAATGGAGGCTGTTTCAAAGACGAGGATTGCTGTACTTTCGTGTTTCTGTGTGACTGCTCCCCCAAAGAGTGGAGTTATTAACCAGATGCAGATCAAAAAATTGAACATGCGGTCTCTTTTACCATGATATCCTCCCATTGCTGTTTACAGGAATTTCAGGTTGCAATAAATTGAGCATACCTCTACCCCTCAGGTTGCACCACCGAACCTGAGTAAAATGGCGTGCACTCTTTACCCTGAATGAATTTCCATGCATCTCCCACCGCGTTCAACACGGACCCCGATATTGACTCTAAGACACTTACCTTCTCGATCTGCGGTTTACGGAACGGTCCGTGTACTTTCTGGCTGTAAACGGCGCACCCGCGTTTATCGAGAACCGCTACGACTACGTTAACAAACCGGTCGTTGATGAAGTTCAATCCACCCTTCATGGCGATCCTGTGCTTGCTTGATGCAAGGGCCACATCGGTCGCCTCGGCAATACCGTGATTTACTTTCCAGATTGAGACGAGTTTTCTGATACTTCCTTTTCCGCCTTGCGACTCTTCGTACAGGCTTGCAAAATTGTAGCTCTTGGTGAGTACTGGGCCGAAGGGGCCCGCGAGGAAGTACGCCCCTACATCCACAAGGTTGAAGTTCTGGCTTCGTTCGTACTTTGGGATAAGGGCATCGATATCAATGCCGTAGAGCATAAGGTTATCCCCAGTCAAAAAAAGGTCACCGTTCGACGATCGCTTCACCTCATCTGTGCTCTTCCCCATTGCCGTCAGGTCCGCAGAAAAGTTGACCGACCCTTCTATTCTTTTGTGGGGGATTTCCCCGGGCGAGGATGCCTGGATCAGTTCCTCGATCCTGAACCGGCTAAGAGTATAGATTACCCGGAAATGAGGTGATGCCCCCGTCACGTCGGCATGAATGCTCCCCTTCCCGGTCCCGCCAAAGATGTCCATCCTGACCGGGTTTATATCGAGTATTCCGTTTCCCCCTGCTGTTATCATCACGAGGTTTGTAATAGTGGGTCAATTGCTTATCGAGTACGTAAAAACGTAAACAAAATGTTATGAAATGCGCTCTGGTAGCGAATATTATCGT
>Ga0209415_10002470_pt1 | contig 34638 bp, 29 predicted proteins | sample PeaSoiSIISIP2007_FD_187696 | JGI IMG/M metagenome (GOLD analysis project Ga0209415, IMG submission 187696) | Peat soil microbial communities from Weissenstadt, Germany - SII-SIP-2007 (SPAdes) (version 2) | ecosystem: Environmental > Terrestrial > Soil > Wetlands > Peat | place: Germany... | reverse complement strand
GCGGTCGACTTCATCGACAAGTCGCGCCGTCTGTCGATCCTGGTGCGGCGCATCGAGCTGATCGCGGAGGGTCAGCGTCCGCTGCCGGATCCCTCGCAGCAACAGCCGCCGCCGCAGGTGCGCCTCGGCGCCCTGGAGCTGCGCTTCGACATCAACCGCGCCTTCTGGAAGGGCACCGCCATCGACCTGACGCTGACCGAGTTCCGCATGGTCTCGCAGCTCGCGCTCAAGCCCGGCGAGGACGTCTCCTACCGCGAGCTCTACGACCTCGTGCACGGCAAGGATTTCCTGGCGGGCAGCGGCGCCGACGGCTATCGCGCCAACGTCCGCACCTTCATCAAGCGCATCCGCAAGAAGTTCAGGGATGTCGATCCGGAATTCGATCAGGTGCGGAACTACGCCGGCTTCGGCTATCAGTGGATACCCGGCTAGACGGCAGCGACCGCGGCCGAGTGCAGGACGCTCCTGATTTCTCCCCTGTCATCCGCCGCCTCATCCTTGAGCGCGGTCAGGAAACGATCGCACCACACGTCGATCGGATTGAGGCGCAGCGCGTCGAACATGGGCTCCCAGCGCGCGATCCGCTCGGAGAGCGGCATCGTCAAACCGCGGTGCAAGGCGTCGGCGAGGCTGTCGAGATCGAACGGATTGACGATCAACGCCGTCTCGAGCTCGCGCGCCGCGCCCGCGAAGCGCGAAAGGATCAGAACGCCCGGATCTTCCGGATCCTGGGCGGCCACATATTCCTTGGCCACGAGGTTCATGCCGTCGCGCAAGGGCGCAACGAACCCGACCCGCGCCACGCGATAAAATCCCGCGAGCGTGCCTCGCGAGAAGCTCTTGTTCAGGTAGCGTACCGGCGCCCAATCGAATTCCGCATAGCGCCCGTTGACCCGGCCGGCAACGGAGTCGATCTCGCGGCGGAGCGCTCGGTACTGCGCGACGCTGTCCCGCGAGCTCGGAGATATCTGGAGATAGGTCACCTTGCCGCGATGCTCCGGGTGGTCCTCCAGGAGCTCTCCCAAGGCCTCGATCTTCCGTGGCAAGCCCTTGCTGTAGTCGAGCCGATCGACGCCGATGATCAGCGAGCGGCCGCTCAGGCTGCGGGCGAGGCGCACGGTCTCGGGTGCCGAGGCGGCGACGCGCGCCGTTTCCGCAAATGCCTCGGTATCGATCCCGATCGGCAGCGCTTGCGCCCGCGTGCTCCGGCCGAAGGCCTCGAATTGGCCGTTCGAGAAGACGCGCGCCCCCGTCTCGCCCACGAGGTAGCCGAGGAAGGCATCGACGTCGTTCTGCGTCTGGAATCCGATCAGGTCGTAGTGCGTGAGCGCGCGCCCGAGCGCGAGATGATCGGGCAGCGCACAGAAGACCTCCTTGGCCGGGAACGGAATGTGGAGGAAGAACCCGATGCGATTGGTGACGCCGAGCTTGCGCAGCTCCGCACCCAGCGGAATCAGGTGGTAGTCGTGAACCCAAATGATGTCGTCCGGCCGGAGCAGCGGAAGCAGCGCCTTGGCGAAATTCACATTGACGCGTTGATAGCCGCGGAACGCGGCGCGGCGGAACTCGATCAGTCCAAGCCGGTAGTGGCAGAGCGGCCAGAGCGTGCTGTTGGCGTATCCGATGTAGTACGCGTCGTGGTCGTCCGGCGAGAGATCGAGCGTCGCATAGGTGATGCGGCCTGCCGTCGTCGTGCGCGCGGTCGCGCTCGGCGAGCCGACGACTTCGCCGCTCCAGCCGAACCAGATGCCGCCCTGACGCTGCAACGTCTCGCGCAGGGCGATCGCGAGGCCACCCGCCCGCGAGACTCGCTCGCGCGGAGCCAGCAGCCGGTTTGAGACCATCACGAGCCGTGCCAAGATACCATCTCCTTTACTTCAGCAGCGTTATTCACGCGCACGCGGATTCCCGAACGCGACCGAACAAGCTCGCGAGCCACCGCCGCGTCTCGCTCGGGCTCTCGATCCACAAGCAGCCCGGTGGCGCTTGCGACGGCCCGACCTGTACGGCAATCCCACCTCGCGCCAGGACTTCTCGGAATCCGTATTCGTCGGTCTGGTCATCACCAAAATAGACCGGCATGTGCCGCGAGAATGCCGCCGTGTCCAAGAGCCGCGCGACCGCCGTGCCCTTGTTGGCCGCGCGCGCTTTCACCTCGTAGACCAGGCGGCCCGCCACGACCTCGATGCCGGCTTCGAGGGTCGCGAGCGCCTTCGCGATGACGGCCTTTGCCGCGGCCACGCGATCATGCGCGCGGCGGTAATGCACCGCGATGGTTAGGCCCTTGTCCTCGATCTCGATACCGTCGACGCCGTCGAGCGTCCGCAAACGTGCACGAACGCCGTCGAGATTCACCGCCACATTGGTCGACGCGGGCCCATGCTTCTCGAGCCTGATCTCCGCGCCTTGCTGGCCTGCCACGGGCAGGCGGAGAGGATGAAACGCGCGGTCGATCCACGCGATGGCGCGTCCGCTTACCAGCGCGAGCGCGCCATCGAGCGAGGCACTCACGCGCTCGAGATCGCCGATCAATGCCGGCGGCACTTGCACCAGGTCCGGATGCTCCGCGATGTCCAGCAGCGTGCCGTCGATATCGAGGAACAGCGCCCATTCCCGTACCGACTGCGACAGCAGCGCGAGACGAGAGCGCGAGTCTGAGAGGGGGTCCGTCCAAGCCATCATCGGTGAGTCGGTTTTCAATCTCCGCTTCGCATGTCGAACACCGGCATTTCGGAATACGCGAATCTCCTCACCGAAGCTGGTCACGCAATCAGCGGAAAAGTACCCCTCTCAACGGGTGAGGTGCCGTGAAGTGGCGGCGAGCGCTGTGACAAATCGAAGGCACGTCAGCAGGATTTGGCGTGCGCGATGGCGAGCGGCGCGGTACGCGCGCCCGCGTTACGATTCGACCGGCGGCACGCGAATCAGCATGGGTACGGCGTCGCGGCTGCGATGTCGGCCCATGATCTGCCCCGCGGGCGTGGGTGCCGGCAGTGAGCCATTCCGGCGCCTCAATTCCTGGACGTGCCGGAGCAAGATGCCGCTCGCGCGCACGCGGGCCGCGGCCGCATTTGGAATGGTGACTGTGAGGCCCGGGAAATCCGGAAACTCGACGGTGCATGCGTTCCGGAGAAAGCGGAGCAGAGCGATATAGATCGTCATGCGCGAACAACTCCAATGCAAGCTCGCGACCGCTGGGTCGAATGCCGATGGCGCGCCTGGTGCGCGCCGCAGTGTTTCGGAGCCCCTTCTATAAGCCGCGAACGTGACAATGACGTGGAAGCGGCATGGTGCGACGCTCGGGCACTCGCTACATCGGCCGGCGGCTGGCGATAGTCAACGACTCCGATGGGGCCGCCGAAAAATGCCTCATCCCCTGCGACGGCTATCGATTCCTCCGTGACCTCGGTCAAGAGAACCGGTAAGGCGCGGAGGTGGGTCCGATCTGCGCATCCGATTGCCGCGCCGGCGCGTGGCTCACCAAACGCCAATGGCTCGCGAGTTTGAGCGCGCGGGGATCTCCACGGCCGCACAGGAAGGCCAGTGCCAGAGCCAGCTCGCCGATCGATTCGCGGTCATGCTCGGCGGCGAAGCGCCGGAGGCAAGCCGCGAGCGTTGCCGCGGGGCGGATCAAGCACTGATAATGATTGGCGGCGAGATAGTAGGAGAGCTCGTCGGTCCGCCGTGGGCCCGATGATGAGCTGAACTCCCAGTCGCAAATCCATATCCCAGCCTTGGATCGGAAGATATTGGATGGCGTCGCATCCCCCTGAACCCGGCAAACCGCCATCGGGCGGGCTGTCGTCTCGTCGACGTCGCGTAGAAACTCGGTGCTGTGCCGCCGGCTGCCCCGGACGAAGCTCCGCCACCAGTCGTATCGGTCGAGCTCGGCCCGGTCGGCCCAGCGGGCGCGACCGGAGACTTCCGACACGGAGGGCGCGAGCTCGTGCCAGCTGTGCTTCAGCGGCACCAGATCAGGAGGGAGCGACTCGTAGACGACGTAGCGATAACCCGCGACCGTCTCGTGGTGCAGAATTCGTGGAATCCGAGTGACGGCCATTCCAAGCTGGCGCAGCGCGGTCAGAGCATCGAGTTCGTTCTCGAGGCTCGCGGCGGTGCTGGGGTCGAGACCGATCTTGCAGAAGGCGATCGGGGTGCCCGATGGGGACATGAGATGCACATAGATCCGCTTTCGACTGATCAGCTGCGGCCAGATGACCGTCGCGATGGCCGACGGCGCGCTCAGCGCGCCACGCACCCGATCGAGCCACCACTGAAAGCCGAAGTCGTCCGCGGGCGCGAGCGGCGTCGGGCCGGTGCGCGCAAACAGGCCGTCGACTCCTCCAATCGCGGCGAGGCGGAGTGCGGTGCGCAGCAAGGCCCGTTTTTTCGTGACCGGGCGATATTGGCTAAGCCCGGCCAAGCGAAGCGTCAACGGCCTAGCGGGGGTCGCGATGATCGGTCGGCCGGCCAGTCGGACGACGCGATAGCCTCCATGGTCTTGCTGGATCGCCGCTGCCATCTCGGTTCCTTGACCGCGTCCCCTTAAGGGAAGGTTGGATCGCAGAACCGAACACGACTGCGCATGAGCGACTCTCCTCGGTCAGGCGACGCTATACCCAGTGGAAGCGAACGGGACGAGGCAGTGCGGATGGAGAACGTTAACTGGTGCCCGCCGCGCACGAGACCGAAGCGCGGGTTTGTTTCAATCATGTGTCACTAAGGGGCATTGCCGACCAGTGACCATTTTTCGCGCAGCGCGTTCGGGGCGCGCACAGTCGGGTGTGACAATATTGGGAAGCACCCACTCGGGCACAGGGTCGGCTTGAACGGGCGTTCCGCGCGCGCGATCTTCGCCTTCGAAGAAAAGAGAGGCCGGCTCCCGCCGTTCTCGGTGGCCTGCCACGCCACGTGGCGACCGCACTGAAAAGGCCGATCATGCCCGCTGCGATTTGGTTCGCGATCTCTGCGACGCTCCTCGTGGCTGGGCTGCATCCCTTCGTGACTTACCCGCTGAGCCTGTGGCTCATGCGGAAGATCCGTTCGCAGAGGCTAGAGCCGAGTCCAACCGAGGCGCGAGCTTTGCCGAGCTTTGCGATATGCGTTTGCGCCTACAACGAGGAGGCAACGATCGAGCGCAAGGTGCGGAACATGCTCGCTCTGCGGGAGCGGGTCGGCAGCCTCGAGATCCTCGTCTATGTCGACGCCGCAACCGATCGGACTGCGGCACTCTTGCAGCCCTTCTCTGCAGACATCTCCGTTTACGTGGCTCCGCGGCGGCTCGGCAAAACGCATGGGATGAATTTGCTCGCCGAGCAGGCAACCGCTGAGATCGTCGTCTTCAGCGACGCGAACGTGCTCCTGCAGGAGGACGCCATCGCGGCGCTCGCCGATGCGTTCCGGGACGAACGCACGGGCTGCGTCTGCGGTCACTTGGTCTATGTCAATGCCGAAGGCACACCGACCTCGTCGGTCGGCTCGATGTACTGGCGTTTGGAGGAGTGGATCAAGGAGCACGAGAGCGGCGCCGGCGCGGTGATGGGAGCGGACGGCTCGCTCTTTGCAATTCGGCGCCGGCTCCATCGTCCGGTACCGCCCAATCTGATCGACGACATGTTTCTATCGCTCAACGTTCTGTGCGACGGCTATCGCGTGGTGCGCGCGCGAAACGCGATCGCGTTCGAGGAGTCCGTGACCGCGCCCGTCGAGGAATTTCGACGCAAGGTCCGTATCGCATGCCAGGCCTTTAATGTGCACCGTGAGCTATGGCCGCGCTTGCGGCGGCTGCCGATCTCGGTCCTCTACATGTACGTGTCGCACAAGCTGCTGCGCTGGCTTTCGATCTACAGCCTGGCGTTATCGGGATGGACCGCGCTGGTCGGGCTCTCCGTCCTGGGGGTGCCGCTTCCCGCGATGGGGCTCGCGGTGATCGGGCTCGTGGGGCTGCTGTGGTGGGGCGGGGCACGCCGGCTGTCGCCGTTTGCCCAGGCCCGAGAGGTGCTGATCGCCCTGGCTGGCGCCGGCCTTGGCGTTGCAGAGGCGTTCCGAGGAAAGCAATATCAGACGTGGACGCCGGCGGCATCCATCCGGCAACCATCTGATAGCAAAAGGTAATTCTCAGGGCCCTGCCCAATGTTGTGGCAGGTCTCCCTATAACCGTGCCGCAATCGCATCAGGATTGACCGAGATCATTTTTCGCGTAGCGGTGCCCAGCTATTTTACTGGCATCCGAGACGGGGCGGATGCGGTGCGCCGCCCGCGGGTCCTATGGTAATGTGGACTTGCTCGAGGGGGACGAGAGTTCGCGGCTGGCGGCCTTGGGGCAATGAAGATCACTCAAGCAAAGGATCAGGCACGGCCCGCGGGTCGTCCGCGGCGAGCGCCGGCCCTGCCGGAAGGGCAGGCAAACGAATCGGCAGCGACTGGCAACGGCGCCAGTTCCGGCCCTACGCGTGTCGTTCCGCTCGCGAGATCGCGCCGCCGCTGGAGCGTGCGAGTCCATTGGGGAATCGTTTTCGCCGTCGCGGCGAGCCTTATTCTGTGGTTCGCCATCAAGGCCGTCATCGATCTCGCATTTTGAGCGGCCGCGGCCGGGCGGCAACTCAATAGGCCCCGCTGCGCTGGCTAACGACCACGACGGTGCGGCACAGCACCACGAGATCGAGCAGGAAGGACCAGCCGGTGGCGTACTGCTCGTCGAATTTCACGCGTCGCACGTAGTCGACCCCGTTCCGTCCGCTGACCTGCCAAAGTCCGGTCATTCCCGGCCGGCACGCGCAATAATGTCGGAACGCGTCGCCATAGCGTGGGATTTCCTCGGTCACGATCGGACGCGGCCCGATCAGGCTCATGTCGCCCGCGATGACGTTGAAGAGCTGCGGCAGCTCGTCGAGGCTCGTCGTCCGCAAGAACCGGCCGATCGGCGTGATTCGCGGGTCGGATCTCAGCTTGAAGTCCCGCTCCCACTGCGCACGCGCTTGCGCGTCGGAACGCAGCACCTCCGCAAGGACTCTGTCCGCGTTCACGACCATCGAGCGGAATTTCCAGCATCGGAAACCTTGCCCGTTCGCGCCGACGCGCCGATGCCCGTAGAGCACGGGCCCGCCATCGAGCTTGACGAGCGCTGCGATGATCAGCATCAGCGGCGCCAGGAAGACGACGAGCATGGCGCCGAAGACGACGTCGAAGAGGCGCTTGCGCCTCCGCAGCTTCGGCGGTTTCGCGCTTTGAGTCAGCACGCGCCTCATTGCCGGGTTGCCTTCGATCAACCGCGGCCGCCACGGAATTCGCGGATTTGATCGGCGCAGAAGCTGAATGGAATCGAAATCGAGACGACGGCGTGAGCGTTGTTCCAGCTTTGCCATGTAGCGGACCTACTAAGAGTCGCGTCGCATCGGTGAGCGGGAGCATCGACGGCATCGAGAGCTGATGCATCGCCGACAACGATCGCAGATTATCACTCGCATGTGCGAGAAACAGTGATCAACCGTCGGCCCACAATGATGTCACATCCGCGATCGCCGATTCATTGATCAGATTGCGTGCGCCGCGGTCATTCTCTTGTGCCGCACAAATGCCTCCACCCGGCTCATTGAGATTGTGCGGCGCGGAAAGCGCGGCCGGTTGTGCGCGATGCTTGCGATGCGGCGCATTTTATTCAATTCCGCAATCGTCGGAATTGTGCATCGTGAAGGCAGCGTGCGCCCGGGACCGAAAAAGGCCTTTTGACAGCACGAGGCATGGAATTCATTTCCACTATGAAACTCACGATGGGGAACCTGACCATGAAGTCGCCCTTCACTTTTCCGGCAGTCGGCGCGTTTCTGGTCGTCCTCGCGGCGGCGGCGCTTATCGGATGCGGCAACGCCGAGCTCGCCGGCGGGCCACCCGTACCGCTCGCGGGTCAGCCCGTTCCGCTCGGGCCCGGGGACCGGATTCACATTACGGTCTACGGCCAGGATCTCATGACCAACGACTACCTGGTGGACCGCGATGGCAGCATCGCGCTACCGCTTGCCGGGCGGATCGTGATCGGGGGCATGGTGACCGCGGACGCCGAGGCGGCGATCCGCAAGAAGCTCGTCAAGGGGATCGTCGTCGACCCGAACGTCACGGTGGATGTGATCCAGTACCGGCCGATCTACGTGATCGGCGAGGTCAACAAGCCCGGCGCTTACGACTACACGAGCAACATCGTCATGATCAACGCGGTGGCGCTCGCCGGCGGGTTCACGTACCGCGCCAGAAAGGACGGCGTTACGGTGCTGCGCGGCTCGGAGGCCAGCGAGCAACGGTATCGCGCCACGCAGACCACGGCGTTGCAGCCTGGCGACGTCGTGCTCGTGCCGGAACGGTTCTTTTGACGGCATGACCGGCAGCGGTCAGCCTCCGGCGGCGCGTACCTCTCGCGCCTGGGCATAGACCGCCGCGGTCTCCGCCGCGATCGTCTTCCAGGTCGGGACGATGGCGGCGAGCGCTCGAATTTCCAGCGACATGTCGCGGCGTGTCGAGGGCTCGCGGGCGAGCTTGCGCATGGCTGCGGAGAGCGCGTCCGGATCACCCGCCGGCACCAGCAGAGCGGTTTGGCCATTCTGCAACAGCTCCGTGAACCCGCCGATTTCCGAGGCGATGATGGGCCGTGCCGCCGTGAGCGCCGCCATCAGCACACCGCTCATGTCGATCTCGCGATAAGGAAAGAGCAGCGCGTCCGCCTCTGCCAACAACGAGGGTATTTCGGCGTCCGGCACATGCCGGAACTCCAGCGCGACACAGGAGCCGAGCTCGGCGGCCGCGCGGACGAGCGGCCGGGTATCGACGTAGGGCTTGCCCACGATGCGAAGCAGGCAGCGCTCGCGCTCCCGGGGAAGCATGCGGCGCATGGCCTCGATCGCGAGATCGGCGCCCTTGTACGGTTTGATCTTGCCGAACAGCAGGAAGCAGACGGGCTTGTCTTCCCCGGCCGCGCGTGCGGCGGCGGGCGCGGGATGGTCGTCATGCAGGAAGCCGTGAGCGATGCGGGCGATGCGGCCGGGCTCGACGCCGTATTCCACCAGCCGGCGGCGCGCCTGCTCCGTGTGCACGACCACGCGATCGAAGCGGTCGAGGGCGGAGGTGGCGCCCAATTTCTGGATCATTGAGGACGGGCTCGCATTGAACGGCCGGGAGTCATGGGCCGTCAGCACGAGCGGCGCGATTGTCCGCAGCGCGCCGATGAATCTCCGATCGACGATCGGCAGCGGCAGCCATTGGAAGTGAATGACGTCCGGCTGCTCGGCCCGTAACACATCGACGAGCCGGCGCATCGAGCGAAAGTGCAGCACGCCCTTGGCCATTTTCGAGACTGGAGTCGGCCAACGCGAAATGCCCCAGTTCTGCATCTCTGGGTAGAAGTGTTGCACCAGCGCCGCGCCGTCCGGTGCGGTCTCGTCCCGCCCGAGCGACTTGCCGTAGAAGCTCACGGAATGCCCGAGTCCGCGCAGCCCCTGCACCAGCTTCATGTCGTAGGGCAGCGTGAACAGCGAGGGGTCGATCAGTGCCACCTTGAACGGGGGCAGCCGCGCGCACGCGATCGCCGCGGCAGGGGCAATGCCGTTTTCACGGTTCGGCGAGCGCATGGATGACCCCATTCGTCGGTATTGCCCTAGGCCGCGACCGCGGCTGCTGTCGGCCGTGCGCCGTACCGGATCATCGTCTCGAATGTGCCGCCGCCCGTGCGCTGAATCTGATACGTGGCGCGCTTCGCGGGGCCGGCGAGATGCAGCGCGGAGAGCACCCGATAGGGTGCGTAAGGCTCGCAAAACGCCTCGGCGTCGTCGTTCCACATGGGCACGCCCCGATCGCAGATCCAATTGGCGCCGGCGGGCAGGATCGCGACGTCGAGGCGGCCCTGATAGATCGCCTGGTTCAAGGCAAATTGGTCGTGCGGCGTGAGACGGCCCGTGCGCTCGATCGCCACCCGATAGCGGTCCGCCCAGGCGTCCCAATGCGGCGCGTCGCGCGCGATCGCGAAAATTCCGGCGTTGAGATGCGGCCTGCTCAAGAGCCAGGCGCCCCGCGCCGGTCCATACCCGATCAAGAAGTGCTTCGCCGTCCACAGGAAGAGCCAGGGCTGGAAGCGATATCCCGGTTCGTTCTCGTGGGCGATCGCCATGCCGCGCTGTTCGGCGCCCGCAATCATCGCGAGCAGCGCATCGGGAGATTGCAACCACACGTCCGAGTCGATCCAGAGATAGATATCGAACCCGGGCACGTAGCTCGGCAGGAACGGCCGCACCAGAAAGGCGAGGAGGAGCGGCGTTGCCGAGCTCGCGGGCAGATCGAAGTGCGCTTGCGGCGTCAGGATGCGGTCCGTGTGGCCGCGCAGCCACTCGAGCTGCGGCTCGGTCAGGCCGAGGTCGAAGAATGCGAACTCCAGCGCGGGCAGGCCCTGCTGCTGCTTGACCGACAGCACCATGTCGCGCAGCAATCCGAAATAGCCGGCGTCGGCGGAGCTGATCGCGAGAATCTTCGTCGCCATGGTTCTCCTCGGTAGCCGCGATGGGGCGGCTCTGCGTCGCGCACGAGACAGCATGCAAGCGGCGGCGACAATAACTCAAAGGGAGAGACCGGCGCGCGCAACACACGCGAAGGTGCGATCAATTCACGATCCGCGCGATTTTGCGTGCCGTCCGTTATCTAAAATTGTCGGCAGCCTCGAAATTGACACCGCCGCCGCGTTGACTCCGTGGCCGCGTTCGAACGAGATCGACACGATGCGAAAAGGCGCTTCGTCAACATTCGTCGCATCGCGTGCCCCGCTGGACCGTCGACGCTTCGGTCTCGGCGCGGCGGCGTTGCTCGTTGGCGGCATCCGAGGGCTCGCGTGCGCGCGGCGCGCCGAGGCTGTGTCGAGCGGCTTCGCGCCGCCGGGCTATCGCCTCGTGTTCGGCGATGATTTCGACGATGCCGACGTCTCCCGCATCAACGAGGATGCGACCGGCGGTCGCCCCGGCGCGCCCGCCTGGCGCAGCCGCTATCGCCACGATCGCTTCACCATCATCAACGAGGAGAAGCAGATCTATGTCGATCCGGCCTTCGCCGGGACGGCCGGTCACGCGCTCGGCGTACAGCCTTTTGGTATCGCCAGTGGAGTGCTGACCATCTCGGCGAATCGCGCCGATCCGAGCCGGGTTCAGCCCTTCGTGCGCGACATCGCCTACACGTCGGGCTGCATCACCTCCGAGCTGACGTTCTGGCGGACCTATGGCTACTACGAGATGCGCGCCCGTTTGCCGCTCGGGAAAGGATTCTTTCCCGCCTTCTGGCTGCTGCCCAAACGCGTGGTCTGGCCGCCGGAGATCGATGTCTTCGAGGCCTCGGGCGTGCGGCCCAGCGATATCCACCTCGGCGTGATGGGGCCCGATCAAAAAGGTGGCAACACCTGGATCACCGGGGTGATCGAAATCGCCGACGGTTTCCACGCCTACGGGCTCGACTGGAGTCGGGAGGCGGTCGTGTGGTTTCTGGACGGGCGTGAGGTCTGGCGGCAGCCGAACTCGATCCGCGAGGACATGTACGTCCTCGCGAACCTGGCGGTCGGGAACCGCGACCCGAATTTCATCCCGAATCCCGACGCCAGCACGCCGTTCCCCGGCCGATTCGAAATCGACTACATCCGGGTCCATGCCCGTGCGTGATGGAAGCAAGCATGAGCGAAACCATCTTTGAGATTCACAGGGGGCGTGCGCGCGTGGATTTTGCAAATATCTTTCGCGGCTGCTCGATGGAAGAGCGGCTCGCCGCAACGCAGGGACGACCGAGTGGCTTCGACTACATGCGGGTCGTCTTGGCGCTCGGCGTGATCGGCTGGCACAGCAAGCTGACGAGCTATGGCGAAGGGGGTGCGTACAATTGGATCGCCGATGTCGCCTTGTTGCCGTTAGCGATATTCATCTTGCCGATGTTCTTCTCGCTGAGCGGGTTTCTCGTCGCGGGCAGTCTCGAGCGGTCCAAGACTTTCCTGACGTTCTTGGGCCTTCGCGTGCTGCGGATCGTGCCGGCGCTGGCGGTCGAGGTTCTCCTCTCGGCGCTCATTCTGGGACCCCTGCTGACGACGCTGCCGTTACGCGCCTATCTGGCCGACCCCGAGTTTCATGCGTATTTCCTGAACATAGTGGGAGACATCCACTATCTCCTGCCGGGCGTATTCGTCTCGAACCCATTCCCGCTCGTGAACGGGCAGCTGTGGACCGTTCCCTACGAGCTCGCGTGCTACGTCGCCCTGACGATACTGGCTCTCACCGGCATCTTTCAGCAGAGGTGGTGGCTCTTCCTTTCCTTGATGGCCTTTTACGCCGCGCAGATCGGAAACGCGGTCCTGCGCACGAACGACCAGATGAAGGGTGCGGGCGGCTCGACCTTGGTGATGTCGTTCATCGCGGGGCTGGTGATTTACCGGTATCGAGACAAGGTTCCTTGGTCCGGGCGCCTGTTCCTGCTGGCACTTGCCGCGTCCGTCGCCTTGATCGTCGTGCCGAACGGCGTGCGCTTCTCGGCGCTCCCGATCGCCTACGTCACGATGTACCTCGGCCTTCAGAACCCGCCGCGAAACAAGATCGGGCTGAGCGGCGACTACTCCTATGGCCTGTTTCTGTACGGCTTCCCGGTCCAGCAGGCGATCATGTCGATTAACCCGGCGTTGCGGCATTGGTACTGGAACCTCCTGTTCGCCGTACCTTGCGCGATCGTGGTTGCGGTGGGGTCGTGGTGGCTGGTCGAGAGGCCAGCCTTGGCGAGGCGCAAAAAACTGAGGCAGCTCGAGGAGTGGTATCTCAAAATACGCGCGAGTTGGCGCAGCGTCAGAACGTGAGCGTGGCATCGGGCGGCGCGCGGGCGCTCACCAAATGGTCACCGGCCATGAATTTGACCCCGCTTGCTGCTCGCAACGAGATCGACAGCGGGTGGGGTGTCGACTGATCATCGAGCGGCGTCGTGCCGAAAAGTAACCGTCTCGCCCGTCATCGACCCATGAACCCGCGCGTATCCGTGCTGATGCCGGTTTATAACGGTGAACCCTATCTCGCCGCGGCAATCGAGAGCGTTCGAACGCAGACCTTCGAGGACCACGAGCTCGTCATCGTGGATGACGGCTCGACCGACGGGTCCACGGGTACGATCGCCGCCTTCGCCGCCGGAGATCGGCGGATCAGGGCGTACCGAAAAGACAATTCTGGCATCAGCGAGACCTTGAACCGCGGGCTTGCCGAGGCACGAGGCGATTGGATCGCCAGGCTCGACGCCGACGACATCATGCTGCCGCGCAGGCTCGAGCGGCAGATGGCGTTCGTCTCGGCGGACTCGGAGATCGTGGCGGCGGGATCCTACTATGACATCATCGACCGCGGCGGCGAGCGCTGCGCCACGTTGCGGCCGTTGCCGCGCAACCGCGGCGAGCTCCAGCGCCTATTGGATGCTCGAGAACCCCTAACGTTCACGCATCCGACTATGATCTACCGCCGCAACATTGCGGTGGCGCTCGGCGGATACCGGTCCAATTACGAGCCGTGCGAGGACACCGAGCTGTTCGCCCGCATGCTCGCGACCAGCGGCGTGATCCTGATTCAGCCGGAGGTCTTGACGCTCTATCGAGTGCACGGCGGAGCCATCTCCCAGCACCAGGCGGCGCAGATGTTCATGAAGCGGCATTTCGTCTATCACAACTTCTACCGCGAGCAAGACGGGCGAGCCGCGGTCTCCTACGAGGAGTTCCTGGCGAGCCGCGCGCGGCTGCGGTTTGCGCGCGACTATGCATCCGAGGTGCTCTATCGCGCGTACACCTCGGCCTTAGTCGCGCACCGCCCCATCCGCGCGGCCTCGTGCCTGGCGGGAGCCGCGGCGCTCAAGCCGTGGAAAGCCCTGAAACGGTGCTGGCGGGGCGTGACGGCGCGCTTTGCGGCGGTGGTGCCCGGATGACGGCTGCAAAATTCAAGCTGCGGCGGGTGCATCGGAGTCCCACATGAAGATCAATGTCGCCGTCGCGTGCGACGCCGGGTTCGCTCAGCACCTCGCGGTGATGCTCTTGTCGCTCGCCGACGAGAATGCCCGGCATGACGTCTCGGTCTTCGTGCTCTGGAGCGGCTCCTCGGACGACAGAGACAAGCTGAGTCGCGCATTGGCGAGCACGCACTTCGAATTTTCCTTCATCGACGTCGACGATAGCGCCCTCGGCGGCCTGACCGTCGGCGCCAATATCACCCTGATGACCTATGCCAGGCTTCTGATGGCCGACCTGCTGCCGCGCGAGCTCGACCGGATACTCTACCTCGACGGCGATATCCTGGTGCGCGGCGAGCTTCAGAAACTGTGGATCGTCGATCTGCGCGGCCGCACCGTGGGCGCCGTGGTGGATCTTCCTCGGTATCAGTTCAATCACAGGCTCGGCCTGCCGCCCGATGCACCCTATTTCAATGCCGGGGTGCTGCTGATCGACCTGCGGCGGTGGCGGCAGCTTGATATCGGGAGCCGGTGCCTCGCGTTCGCCCGCGAGCATCCTTCCCGCCTCCAATGGTGGGACCAGTGCGCGCTCAATTTCGTATTGCACGATGACTGGATTTCGCTCGATCGCGTCTGGAATTTTCAGAGCATGGACGTGGCCCATCTCGTGAACGGGCATCTGCGGTTCGACGCCGTCGATCCGAACCGGCTGGCAGCCGCCCGCCTCGTCCATTTCAATGGCCGAAGCAAGCCTTGGCACTACCTAAACGATCACCCTCTCAAGGGCGAATACTTGCGTTATCGCAGCCGCACGCCCTGGCCGTTGCTGCGCTTCGATGATCGGCATCCTCGAAACATCGCTCGAAAATATTTGCTGCGGTACGCGCCGGCTCTGCTGAGCGCGTATGGCGACATACGCAAGCGCGTCGGGTGGTCGGAGAAAGACGCGGTTCCCACGGACGCCGGCGGCTGATTCGGACTCGGACAGCGACGAAAGGAAGCAACGCAATGATCCGCTCCGCGGTGCGCCGCCTGGGCCGCCTGGCGAGGTGGCATGAGTCGGATACGCGGGCCGCCGATCTCGAGCCCGAGTTCTGGCCGCTCTACGAGGCTTGCAAGCACGCGACGATGACGTCGACCGAGCGGCTCTACGCGCTCTACAAGGCCGTCGAATACACCGTCCGGCACGGAATATCCGGCGATTTCGTCGAGTGCGGCGTGTGGCGCGGCGGATCGGTCATGATGATGGCGCTGGCGCTGCAGAGGTTCGGGGCGACGCGCAGGATTCACTGCTTCGATACCTTCGAGGGAATGCCGCCCCCGACCAGTTCGGACGTTCGGCATCAGACCGGAGAGGATGCCGCCTCGATGCTGGCCCAGACATCCAGGCACGACAGCAATCTCATATGGGCAATAGCGGCGCTGGACCTTGTGAAGCAGAACGTCCAGTCGACCGGATATCCCGTCGATCTCGTCGGCTATCACAAAGGGCGGGTCGAGGAGACCCTCCCTGCGAGCGCACCGGACGCCATCTCGCTCTTGAGGCTGGATACGGATTGGTATGAGTCGACCAAGCACGAGCTGGTTCATCTCTACCCTCGCCTGACCAGCGGCGGGATATTGATCATCGACGACTATGGGTTCTGGCGCGGCGCCCGCAAGGCAACCGACGAATACTTGGCCGAATCCGACGCAAATCTCTTCCTCAGCCGGATCGACGATACCGGGAGGATCGGGGTCAGAATCGGCTGACGCGCCCGGGAGGGCGCCGGCCGACGACCGTCTCTTGCCGATGAGGGCCAGTCATGCTGATCGAGGAAGCGCAGTGGCTGCGCAAGCAGCTGGACGCGCTCGAGCCGGGCGACATCTTCCCCTTGTGCAACATCGGCAGCTCGACGGAGCACTTTCGCTGCGTCGAGCAGCCGTACATCGACGAGCAGTTGTTCAAGCCGATCCGCGCGCGGAATCTCGAGGTTATCCACGTCGACACCAAGGCGGGTCGAGGTGTCGACTTGGTGGGGGATCTCACCGATCCGGGCTTTCTCCGGCGGGTGGGCGCACTCAAGATCAAATCGATCATGTGCTGCAATCTTTTGGAGCACGTGACCGATCGGCAGATCATCTGTGACGCCATGCGGTCGATGGTGGTGCCTGGCGGCTACCTCTTTCTAACGGTGCCGTACCGGTTTCCCCGCCATGAGGATCCCATCGATACCTTGTTTCGGCCCACGGTCGACGAGCTGGTCGACCTGTTTCCGGGAACCTCGGTTCACGCAGCCGCCATCGTTCGCGCCCGCCGGTCGGCGCACGAGATGGCAGGCAGACGCTGGCCGCTCATCCGCATGATCGCGCGCGCCGCAATCCCCGTTTATCGGCCGCGACGGTGGTGGTCGGTGGTCCGAGGTCTTTGGGAGATGGCGATGGGCTACAAGGTGACGTGCGTCATTCTCCGTAAGGAGCGTGAGCCGGTGGTGGGATGGGCGCGTGCCCGAAACCTCGCCGTTGCCCGCCCTGGCACGCAATCCGACGCGCGGACCCGCGCGATCGACGCATGAAACTAAGGTTGGCGAGCCTGAAGGGATTGGAAGCGATACGCGAGTGCCGCTCTCGTCGCCGTCCGAGCCTTGCTCTGGAACACGACCAGCACGAGCATCAGCGGCTCCATCCGCGCATCGACGAGATTGCCGCCGAGCACGAGATAAGCGAAGAAAATGGCCGCGCTCAGCCAATAGGAACGAGCGCCCGAGAACAAGCAGCGGCAGATGAATATCGCGAACGGGACGGTACCGACGACGCCGTATTCGAAGAATAACTTGCCCCACGTCGGATCGTGAACGGCATAGTCCATCTCATTAAAATACGGCTCGATCGAGCCGGGCCCCAGTCCGAATAGCGTCGTCTGAACGTACGGAAACACGACGTCACTGAACAAGTAGAACGGCGAGAGGAAGCGGGCGAAGGCGCTCGACTGCTCCGAGCCGAATTCCTGCAGCCGCTCGAAGGTCGAGGTGAGATGCATCAAGTCGGCGAACATGAGCAGGAGGCAGGCGCCCGCGAGACTTGTGATCACGAGCCGGCCATAGCCGCGATGGATCAGAAGCAAGGGCACGAAAATCGCGCAGAGCGCGAGGCCGGTGCCGGAATAAGAGAGCAGCAGTGCGAGCCCGAGTATCGCGAGCCGCCACGACGGCCGGTAAAAGACCATTTCGGCGATGATTGCGAGCCCGAGTATTTGAGAGAAGTGCGACGGCTCGAGTAGGAAGAAGCCATTGCTCTTGTTGAGCGCATCGGCACCCGGTACCGGGATCACAAAGTTGAAACTCTGGGTCAGGATGGTTTCCGGCAGGAAGGGCTCGAAAGTGAAGAGGGTCGGTCCCGGCACGACGATCTGCGCCGCGAACTGGCAGATGCCAGCGATCGCGACGATGAGCGCGAAGAGGCGGAATTGCCGCAGCGCGGCCCGGAAGGTGGCATCGCTTTCGTCGGGAATCACGAAGACGTAGGCGACGTACATGCAGACGAGGAGCAGGAACGACGGCGCGGAGACGCGGCCGGCGAGGCTGCCGCCGTTGAGGATCGCTGCCACCAGCAGGCTACCCATCGCGATGCAATACAGCCCCACGCGCGTCGGGTCGGGCCGGATGCCGCCGACCAACACGAGCATCGCCACGCAGACGAGCGTGACGACGGCATCGACGGAGAGCTCTCGTTGACCGAAGTGGACGGCGAAGCGCGGCAGAAAGAATTCGGCAAAGAGCATCGTTCCGAGCAGCGTGGGCACGACCCCAAGATGCTCTCGGCCCGTTATGTTGCGCCGCAAAATTGACACTCTCGGAGCCTGTCTCGCCGCCATACAAATTTGGACCGGGTGCGGTCGCGCGATAGATCTAGGACGTCGCGGGATCATGTACAGACCGACTCTCGCCGCCGGGCTGGGTGCGGTCGTGCTCGTCGCGTATCGGCCGTCTCGGTCGAAGGCGCGATGGCGGATAGCGGAGCGAAACTCGCCGCGGTTTGACGCGCGTCCGTGTGACATCGCGAGGCCTCTCGATTTGGTCACGTCTCCCGAGCCGGGATCGAGTCATTTCTAATCGTCGGCGGCGCAGGCGCATGTCGGCTTTCTAGAGCAGGACAACGAGACGCCGTACCCAGGCGAATGGAGGGAAAGGGCGTGGCAGTCGAGATCATCAAGCAGGACGACGACGACGGGTGGCGCGTTGCGCGCGGGCGAACCTCCACGGCGCTCGCGGCGCCGATCCCGATTCCGTTGTCGCCCGCGGCGGTCGCGTCGCAGAGTCCCGGCGTGTTCGATGTCTTTGCGTCGATCTGGCGTCGGCGCTGGCTCGTCACGCTCGTCGTGCTGCCCGTGATGTCCGCGACGTTTGTCGTCGGCGAGCTGATGCCGCGGCGCTACAACGCAGAGGGCGCCATCGTCATCGCGTCGCGCAAGTACATGATTCCCGAGCTCGAGTCCGTCTCAACGCCGACTGGCGATATCTCCATCGTGCGCAGCGAAATGGCGGTGCTCCGTTCCCGCACTCTCTTGCGCGGCGTCGCGAAGAAGCTGCATCTCGACACCTTGCCGGAATTCAATTCTCGGCTCCGGTCCGTGGCCTGGTATCAGCGCCTGGATCCTCGCCCGTATGTCGATGCGCTGTTCGCGCCGAGGCAGGATCGTCCCGCCGATGAGCAGGAGGCCGTCGACGCCGAGGTCGAATACACGCTGGATCAGAACCTCGCGGTCAACAACGACAGTCGCGACTACGTCATCACGGTGAACTATCGCAGCCGCGATCCTCGGCTGAGCGCGCAGATCGTGAACGCGCTGATGGCGGATTACATCAATCAATATATCGAATCGAAGGTCGCGGCGACCATCAGCGCGAATTCCTCGCTGAATGCTCGGGCCGAGGATCTGCGCAAGGAGGTCGCTGACGCGGACGCGAAGGCTCAGGCATTTACCAGCAAGACCGGCTATCTCCAGACGCGGCTCGGTACGGTCAGCTCACAGCAGCTGAATGATCTCAATACTCAGCTCAGCGCGGCGCGAGCGGATCGCGCGGCGAGCGAGGCGCGCTACGGGCAGGCCGTCGAGCTCCAGCGAAGCGGCGGTTCGACCGCCTCGTCCTCGGAGGTGCTGGCCTCGCCCTTGATCCAGCAGCTGCGCGAGAAGGAAGCCGACCTCTTGCGTCAGCAAGCCGATGCCGCGACCCGGCTCGGGCCTTTGCATCCAGAGCGCCGCGCCATCGAGCAACAACTGAAGGACATCCGTAGGAACATCGCAGGCGAGATCGGAAAAGTCGTGCAGTCGCTCAAGGGCGAAGTGGACGTTGCCCGTGTGCGCGAGGCAAGTCTGCAACAACGGGTGGGGCAACTCCAAGGCACTGCGCTGACCGCGGCCGACGCACAGGGCGAGTACGAGCGCCTGCAGGCGGACGCCGACGGCAAGCGCAAGGTCTACAATGAATTTCTCTTGCGGGTCGCGCAGACCGCGAAGCCGGACGACAAGCAGCAGGCCGACGCCCGCATCATCTCAAACGCCGTGCCGCCGACTGGGCCGTCGTTTCCGCACATCTTCCAGCTCACCTTGCTCGCGGGCGTGATCGGAACGCTGGGCTCGGTGGCGAGCGTGCTTCTGAACGACCAGCTTGACCATGGCTACGAGAGCCTGGGTGACGTTCGCACCGGCACGGGCTTGCTTGGTTTCGGGGCTATTCCCGCCATCCGCCGGCGCGGTCGCCGCGCGACTTGGCAGCGCTATGTGCTCGATCATCCCTATTCCTCGTTTGCGGAGACGATCCGGGGATTTCGCGCGCGATTGCATGCCGCGGCCCGCTTTCGCCCGGCCAAGGTTATCCTGCTGACGTCGGCGCAGGCGGGCGAAGGCAAGACCAGCATCGCGCTTGCCTTCGCGCGGCTCACCGCGCAAGACGGCCACCGCGTCCTGCTGATCGATTGCGATCTCCGGCGCCCCGCGCTCGGAAAGATCCTGGCGCTTCCCACCGCCGATGACTATTCCGACGTGCTCGTCGGCCAGGCCTCTTGGCGCGACAACGTTCGGGTGGACCAGATCAGCGGGCTGCATTATCTCGTGACGGCCCGGCCGCCTCGAAACGTTTCGCAGATCCTCGAGACCAAGGGCATCGAGCACACCTTGCGAGAGGCCGCGGCCGAGTACGACTTCGTCGTGATCGACTCGCCGCCGATCATGAGAGTGACCGATGCGCTCTTGCTGGCGCATCACGTCGATATCATCGCCCTGGTGGTGTGGTGGAAGCACACACGGCGCCGTGTTGTGACCGAGGCGTTGCGACGGCTCGACACCCACACCGACAAGCTCTGCGGCGTGATCCTCAACAAGGTGGCGACCTCGCGCGCGGGCGATGACGGGTACAGCGGCTACGGGATATAGCAGAACGGCGCGATTCTTGCCGACCCGATGCCGGACGCGTCTGATTTATGACCCAACGATGCTGCCCTGCCGTCGGATAACGTGATCCCGCCAAACCGCGGGTGGGAGCTACACCGATGTCACAATCGCGAACTTCTGTCGCCGCCGTGACTGGCGACGCCGGTGCTCCACGCGTGTCGATCATCGTTCCCACGTTGAATCGCGTGGGCAAGCTCGCCTGTTGCCTCGAACACATAGCTGCGAATCGGAGTGACGCGCCGTGGGAGCTCATCGTCGTGGACAATGGCTCCACGGATGCGACGTTGCAGTTCCTCGACGACTTCGCGCGTCGATCTCCAATTGCGATGCGGGTGGTGCGCGAGCCGGTCCGCGGCGGCGCGCGAACGCGCAATGCCGGCGCCAGGATCGCCCGGGGCGAGATCCTGATCCTCGTCGATGATGATTGCTACGTTTGGCCGGATATCGTCGATCAATACTGCGGGATCTTCGAGGATCCCGCGATCGGATTCGCCGGCGGCCGCATCCTGCTCCACGATTGCACCGACTATCCACTGACCATCAATGAGTCCGAGGTCGAGCTCCGTTTTCCGCCGGCGCGCCCGATTCCCTGCGGCGTCGTGCAAAGCGGCAACATGGCCGTGCGGCGCCGAGCGTTGCTGGATGTCGGGGGTTTCGACGAGCGCATGGGACCGGCGACGCTCTTCTCGGCCGAGGATTGGGACGTCCTGACGCGGATCGGGATACGGGGCTGGGCGGGGGGCTATTTTCCAGGGCCGACCGTATCGCATCATCACGGTCGAAAGGGCTCGGAAGCTCGGAGACGGATCCGGTCCTACAATATCGGCTCCGGCGCGGTGTACCTGAAGCTGGTTGCCGATCCGCGCACGCGGCGCACCTACCTGCCGCATATTTTGCGCCGCATGCTCGGCGACATGAAGTTTCATCAGGTCAAGGTCGCAACTCAGATCTATGGGGCGATGCTGTTCCTGCGACAGAACAAGGATCGCCTCTACGAGGCCATGCCGAGTGCGCCAGGCACAATTAATCGTGAGCCGCACCGCGGCGGATACGGCACCGACGCGCCGAGGTGAGGCGAACGCATCCCGACCTGATGGATCCGGCACTGCCGACGCTCATGGCCGGAGCAAGCATCGCGGTGCTGCTCGGATGACGAACCCCGGGGAAACCGCTCTCGACGCTCCGGCAAAAGAAGTGCGCCGACCGCCAAAGGATTCGCTGCGCGGACACCTCGATGCGCTGGGTTCCAAGCTCGGCTATTTCCGAGTCATGTCGATCTATGCCGTCGAGCGGTTCACGTATCTCGCAGTGAATTTCTTTGTCTTTCCGATCGTGGCGCGCACCTACGGTGCGGAGGCGCTCGGCCGTTACTCGCTCGCGCAGACCATCGTCAGCTTGGTGACGCCGTTCCTCGCGGCGGGCGCCGAGGCGATCGTGATCCGCGATCTCGTGCGCCGGAAACGAGATCGCGGGCCGGTCGCGGGCTCCGCCGCGCTGATGCTCGGTCTCTTCACGATCCCCGCGGTTTCCGCGCCGATCATCTATGCATGGGCTTTCTATTCCGGCGATTCCTCGATGGTGGGAATCGTCTGGTGGCTCGCGATCGCCTTCGTTCCGACGCCGGTCTACGTGATCGACTTCTTGTGGAAAGCCGAGTTGCGTCCGGCCTACTCGGTGCTGCCTCGGTTGCTGACCATGCCGCTGGCGCTCGCCGTCAAGGCCATGGCCGCCCGCGCCGGCTTTTCCATCATCGCGATCGCGGCGATCACGGCCGCCGAAGCCTGGATATCCGCCGGTCTGGTCGCGATCGTCTATGCGGTGGCCAGGCGGCCGGAAGAGCGCTGGGGACTCGATCGCGGAGCGCTGAAACTGCTGCTCATGCAGACGTTCCCGGCCATGATCTCGTGGCTCGTGGGCTTGGTCTTCTTCCGCATTACGCATCTCATGCTCGGATACCTGTCGGACTACAAGGAGGTCGGCATCTATTCCGTGGCCTTCCAGCTGGTGCAGATTCCTAACATCCTGCCGACCATAGTCCTGTCCACCTGCTATCCCCGCCTAGTCGCGCTCAAAGAAGAGCATCCCGAGCGCTATCGCGAGTACTTGGACAAGCTGTTGTCGTTCTTCTCGCTCGCGGGATGGGGGTTGATCGCGATGATCCTTCTCTTCGGCGATTGGGGCGTAATGAAGCTGTTCGGTCTGGGCTTCGCCGGGGCGGGCCCGGTCTTGCTGCTCTTGAGCGCCTCGACCTTGGTCAATTTCAGCGGAGCCGTCCGCGGGCAAGTCATCTTCATCACCAATCGACCCAACTTGCATGTCTTGAATGCGCTTGTCGGCCTTGCAGTGATGGTGCCAGCGGATTTGCTGCTGATTCCGCGCTATGGCGCGCTCGGCGGAGCCGCTGCCGTGACGATCGCCTCGTTCGTCGCGAGCCTGCTGACGTCGTTCTTGTTCGTCGAGACGAGCTGGGTGGGCCGTGCGCAGCTCCGCCGCCTGTTCCTTCCCTCGCTCAATTTCTGGCGGCTCCCGGGATAGGGGGCCTCAGCCGCCGGTAAGCCTGATCGAGAAATGCCGAGACGATCCGCAGCCGACGCCGCTCCTTGAGACAGACGACGTACTCGCGGGTCAGCATGGTCGCGTCGATCACAGGGACCGCGGCCAAGCGCTGGTCATGGCCGAATTCTGCCTCGGACACGACGCCGATGCCGAGGCCCGCGGCCACGGCCTCGCTCACGGCCTCGCGGCTCTCGATCTCCATCACGACCCTCGGCTTGATCTTCGCCTTGGCCGTGGCCTGCTCGAACAACCGGCGGGTCATGGAGCCGATCTCGCGCAGCACCATGGGCTGCCCCTCGAGGTCCCGCAGCCGAATGCCGCGAGCGCGTGCCCAGGGATGCTTGCGCGGCACGAACACCACCAGCCGATGCTCCGCGTACGGGATGGCCTCGAGCCGCGGATCGGGCTCGAGGTCGGAGATCACGGCGACGTCGGCGCGATAGTGCAGGAGCGCGTCCAATACCTCCTCGGAATTGCCGATCGAGAGCGAGATGTGCACGCCCGGATAGCGCGCGCCGAAGGCCGCCAGGAGTGGCACTGCATAGTAGGGGCCACCCGCGGCCACCCTGAGGTGCCCGGCCGTCAGATCGCGTGCCCGCGACAGCAACTCGTCAGCTTCCTCCTCCAGCAGAAAGAGGCGACGGGTGATGTCGAGGAGCTGCTCGCCGAGGCTGGTCGCGGCGATGCCCCGGCCACGCCGATCGAGCAACGCTATGCCATAGGTCTCTTCGAGTGCTTTGACTTGGGCCGAGAGCGTCGGCTGGGTGACGCCAAGGCTTTGCGCCGCGCGCGTGAAGCTGCCGTGGGACGCGACGGCATGAAAGGCTCGCAGGCTCGCGTAATTCATAGATATAACCACTGGATGATATAGATATTATGGATTGGATTTATAGCAGTCCTCGGGCGAAAATGGCATTTCACAATCGCCAAGACGGATCCAATGACCCCGGCCGTGCCCTACCTGCTCACCCCAGGCCCGCTCACCACCTCGGACGAGACCAAGCGCGCCATGCTGCGCGACTGGGGCTCGCGCGACACGGATTTCATCGCGCTCAATCGCCATGTCCGCGAGCAGTTGGTGGCCCTGGCGGGCGGCGTCGGGACTCATGTCGCGGTCCCTTTGCAGGGCAGCGGCACCTTCGCCGTAGAGGCGATGCTCGGCACCTTCGTGCCGCGCGCGGGCAAGCTCCTGATCCTCGCGAACGGCGCCTATGGCCGGCGCATGGTGCAGATGTGCCGCTACAGTGGCCGCGCCCATGCGGTCTATGAGACGGCGGAGGATGTGCCGCCTGCGCCGTCGGAAGTTAACCGGCGCCTGGCGGAGGATCCCGCCATCACCCACGTCGCCATCGTCCACTGCGAGACCACCTCGGGAATCCTGAATCCTGTGGCGGAGGTGGCGGCCGTGGTGGTCAAGCACGGACGCAGGCTGCTGGTCGACGCCATGAGCGCCTTCGGTGCCTTGCCGCTGGACGCGCGGGAGATTCGGTTCGACGCTCTGGCAGCCTCCGCCAACAAATGCCTCGAGGGCGTGCCCGGCATCGGGTTCGTCATCGCGCGCGAGGCGGCGCTGGCGGAGTGTGATGGCAATGCACCGGCTTTGAGCCTCGACCTCCATGACCAGTGGCGCGCTATGGAGCGCACGGGGCAGTGGCGCTTCACGCCGCCGACCCACGTGCTCGCCGCCTTTGCGTCGGCCCTCGAGCAGCACAAGACCGAGGGCGGCATCGCCGGTCGCGGCGCGCGCTATCGTCGCAACTGCAAGGTCCTGGTCGAGGGGCTGCGCAGTCTCGGCTTCGAGACGCTGCTGCCGGAGCCCTTGCAGGCGCCCACCATCGTGACCGTGCACACGCCCGCCGATCCGCGCTTCCAGTTCGAGCGCTTCTACGACAGCCTCCGCGAGAAGGGCTATGTGATCTATCCCGGCAAGCTCACGGTCGCGGATACCTTCCGCATCGGCTGCATCGGGGCGCTCGGCGAGGCGGAGATGCGTGGCGTCCTCGACGCGATCCGGCGTACTTTGGCGGAGTTCGGCGTTACCCGGTGCGGCCGCGCCATGCCCGCCCGCGCCGCCTCCGCCTAAGGAGTTCACCCATGCATAAGCCGCTCACCGTCAACGGCCGGAGCTACTCTTGGCCCAAGCAGCCGGTGGTCGTCGTTTGCGTCGACGGCAGCGAGCCCGACTATACGGAGATGGCGATGGCAGCGGGGGCGATGCCCTGGCTATCCGAGGCGCTCACCCGAGGCAGCGAGCGCATCGCCGATTGCGTGATACCCAGCTTCACGAATCCCAACAACCTCTCGATCGTGACGGGCGTCCCGCCGTCCGTGCACGGTATCGCCGGCAATTACTTCTACGACCGCGATGCCGACGCCGAAGTGATGATGAACGATCCGCGCTATCTCCGCTGCGGCACCATCCTCGCGGCCTTCAGCCAAGCCGGTGCCAAGGTCGCGGTGGTGACCGCGAAGGACAAGCTGCGGACGCTGCTGGGCCATCGCATGGAAGGCATCTGCTTCTCCGCGGAGAAGGCCGATCAGGCGAGCGAGGCGGAGAACGGCATTGCGGGCGTGCTCGATCTGGTGGGCCTGCCGCTGCCGTCGGTCTACAGCGCGGGTCTGAGCGAGTTCGTGTTCGCCGCGGGCGTCAAGCTGATGGCGACGCGCCGCCCGGATATCATGTATCTCTCGACCACCGATTACATCCAGCACAAGCACGCGCCGGGCACAGCGGAGGCCAACCGCTTCTACGCCATGATGGACCGGTACCTCCGCGAGCTCGACGCTATGGGCGCCGTGATCGCGCTCACCGCCGACCATGGCATGAACGGCAAGACCGACGGCCAAGGCCAGCCCAACGTGATCTACCTGCAGGACCTGCTCGACGACTGGCTGGGCGCGGGCAAGAGCCGCGTGATCCTGCCGATCACCGATCCCTACGTCGTGCATCACGGCGCGCTCGGGTCATTCGCGACGGTTTATCTCGGCGACGGCGTCGATCAGGCCGGGATGCTCGCGCGGATCGCGGCCATTCCCGGCATGGACAAAGTGCTCGACCGGGCCGCGGGGTGCCGCGCTTTCGAGCTGCCCGAGGATCGCGAGGGCGACCTGATCGTCGTTTCCGGGCGCCATACCGCGATCGGCACCGGCCGCGCCCGGCACGATCTCTCGGGTCTCGATGCGCCGCTGCGCTCCCATGGCGGCGTCTCGGAACAACGGGTGCCGCTCATCTTCAATCGTCCCGTACGGGACTGGCCGGCTGGCCGGCTGCGCAATTTCGATGCGTTCGACATCGCGCTCAACCGCGTGCAGTGAGGGCCATCTGATGAGCTCATCGACGACCCTCGCCCGGACCTCCGCGGTGCCGCGCGAGGAGGCCATGCGCATCGGCGGCGAGAAAGTGATGCGGCCGCGGGTGATCGAGGTCCTGAATCCCTATACCGAGGACCTCGTCGGCACCGTGCCCCGGGCCGACGTCGAGGACGTGCGCCGCGCGTTCGGGGTCGCCGCCCAGTACCAGGCGAGCCTCACGCGCAACGAGCGCGCGGAGATCCTGCGCAAGACCGCGGATATCCTGGTCGCCCGCAAGGAGGAGATCTCCGATCTCATCACCGCGGAATCCGGACTCTGCAAGAGGGACACGCTTTACGAGGTGGGCCGCGCCTACGACGTGTTCGTGCTCTCCGCGCAACTCACGCTGGTCGATGATTCCCAGACCTTCTCCTGCGATATCACCCCGCACGGCAAGCGGCGCCGGATACACACCCTGCGCGAGCCGCTGAAGGCGATCAGCGCCATCACGCCCTTCAACCATCCGCTCAACCAGGTCGCCCACAAGGTGGCGCCCTCGATCGCCACCAACAACAAGATGGTCCTTAAGCCATCGGAGAAAACGCCGCTGACCGCGCTGCTGCTCGCCGATGTCCTCTACGAGGCCGGCTTGCCGGCGCCCATGTTCCAGGTGGTGACTGGCGATCCCCGCGAAATCGCGGACGAGCTCATCACCAACGAGAACGTCGAGCTCGTCACCTTCACCGGCGGCGTCGCGGCCGGCAAGTACATCGCGGACCATCTGGGCTATCGCCGCTGCGTGCTGGAGCTCGGCGGAAATGATCCCTTGATCGTCATGGAGGACGCCGACGTCGAGGAAGCCGCGACGCTCGCCGCGGCCGGCTCCTACAAGAATTCCGGTCAGCGTTGCACCGCCGTGAAGCGGATCCTCGTGCATGAGGCGGTGGCGGACCGCTTCACGGCGCTTCTCGTCGAGAAGACGCGCGCAGTGAAATACGGCGATCCCATGGACTCCAAGACCGACATGGGGACCGTGATCGACGAGCCGGCGGCGATCCGCATCGAGCGGCGGGTGGACGACGCGATCGCGAAGGGCGCGCGGCTGCTCTGCGGGCACGAGCGGGCGGGCGCGCTCTATGCGCCGACGGTTCTCGACGCGGTGCCGCGGGAGTGCGACCTCGTGCGCGAGGAGACCTTCGGCCCGGTCTCGCCGATCCTGCGCTTCCGGGATATCGACGAGGCGATCCGGCTCTCCAATTCGACCGCCTACGGCCTTTCCTCCGGCGTGTGCACCAATCGCCTCGATTACATCACGCGGTTCGTGCGCGACCTCAAGGTTGGAACCGTCAACATCCGCGAGGTCCCGGGCTACCGCATCGAGATGTCGCCCTTCGGCGGCATCAAGGACTCCGGCCTCGGCTACAAGGAAGGCGTGCTGGAGGCGATGAAGAGCTTCACCAACGTAAAGACCTATTCCTTGCCGTGGCTCTAGGCCGGGATCGCACCCCGACGCAATCGGAGAGCGACGTCAATCGATCGAGCCGCCGTGTCGAGTGGGCGGCGCGCCATCGTCACCCCGCGGTCGATGCGATGCTGGAGGAAGACGCGCGCTACTTCCTCCGCCAATCCGTCTCGACCCCATGTCTCTCGGCGATCCGCAAGGCCGAGGGCATCTGGCTCGAGGATTTGGCTGGCCGGCGTTACATGGATTTCCACGGCAACAATGTTCATCACATCGGCTACGGTCATCCCAGGCTGATCGCCGCCATCAAGGCGCAGCTGGACCAGCTCTCATTCACGCCCCGCCGCTTCACGTCCGAGCCGGCGGTGGCGTTGGCGCGGAAGCTCGCCGAGATCGCGCCCGGCAATCTCGGGAAAGTCCTCTTCACGACCGGCGGCTCGGACGCGGTCGAGGTCGCGCTGAAGCTTGCGCGTGCCGCTACCGGCCGCCACAAGACGCTCTCTTTCTGGGACTCCTTCCATGGCGCAGGCTTCGGCGCCTCGAGCGTCGGCGGCGAGCAGCTCTTCCGCTCGGGTCCGATCGGTCCGCTGCTGAGCGGAACCGAGCACGTGGCGCCCTTCGCCTGCTATCGCTGTGCGTACGGCTATCCCGAGCACGACGGCCAGCCCGACCTCGCGCTCTGCCACATGGCGTGCGCGAGCTATGTCTCCTATGTACTGGAGCGAGAGGGGGATGTTGCCGCGGTGATCGCCGAGCCTGCCCGCGCCGTGCCTTACCTGGCGCCGCCGGGCTATTGGCAGGCGGTGCGCGAGGCCTGCAATCGCCACGGCACGCTTCTGATCTTCGACGAGATCCCGACCGGCCTCGGCAAGACTGGCCGCCTGTTCGCCTGCGATCATGAAGGCGTCGTGCCCGACATCTTGGTCCTCGGCAAGGCGTTGGGTGGTGGGGTGCTGCCGATCGCCGCGGCGCTCTGCCGGCCCGACCTTGACGTCGCCGGTGACTGGGCGCTGGGCCATTACACACACGAGAAGAATCCGGTCACGGCCCGCGCCGCGCTCACCACGATCGAGATCATCGAATCCGAAGGGCTCACCGAGAACGTTCGTACGGTGGGCGCGCGTGCGCTGGCACGCCTGCAGGACATGAAATCCCGGCATCCCGTCATCGGCGACGTGCGTGGGCGAGGTTTCCTCATCGGCGTGGAGTTGGTGCGCGATCGTGCCGCCAAGGAGCCCGCGAGCGACGCCGCCGAGGCGGTGCTCTACCGCTGCCTGGAGCGAGGCCTCAACTTCAAGACGACGATGGGAAACGTGCTCACGCTCACGCCGCCGCTGATCACCACAGCCGCTCAGATGGATGACGCGCTCGCGATCCTCGAGGCGGCGATCGGCGAGGTCGCACGCGAAGCGGGCCTCGCGTAGATACAATGGCGCCGGCGCTCGGTCTCGATCCCCTGGTCATCGCGTTGGTGCTGCTGGCGGCGGTGCTGCACGCCAGCTGGAACGCGGTCCTGAAGGTGGCCGCCGACCGGATCACCACCTCTGCGGTGATGAATCTGACCGGCCTGGCCGTCGGCGGTCTCCTCGCGCTCTTCGTCGCGGCGCCCGCCTCCGCGAGTTGGGCCTTCATCCTGCTCTCGGTCGCGATCCACTTCGCCTATTTCGTGTTTCTGCTGGGGTCCTACCGGTACGGCGACCTGAGCCAGGTCTACCCGCTCGCTCGTGGCGTGGCGCCGCTCATCGTGGCATTCGTATCACCCTGGCTCATCGGCGAGCATCTCGGCCGCGTGCAGCTCGCCGGCGTCATGCTGCTCTGTCTCGGCATTCTGAGCCTCACGTTCAATCGGCTGCGCTTGCGCGACCTCGTGGAGTGGAAACCGGTTTCCATGGCGCTCGCCACCGGCGGCTGCATCGCGGCTTACACCGTCGTCGACGGTCTCGGCGTGCGAGTTTCCGGCAGCCCCGCCGGCTATATCGCTTGGCTCTTCATGCTGGACGGCGTCAGCATGACCGCGGTCGCCGCCATCTTGCGGGGCCGCTCGCTCGGCGGCGCGGTCCGGTCGATCTGGAAGCCGGCGGTGCTCGGCGGGCTCGTTGCCATGCTGGCCTATGGCATCGTGATCTGGTGCTACAGCCTCGGTGCAATCGCCCCGACCGCCGCCTTGCGCGAGACCAGCGTCGTGATCGCCGCCGGGATCGGAACAATCCTGTTGCGCGAGCCGTTCGGCCGGTGGCGGATCGCGGCGGCTTCGTTCTGCGCCTTCGGAATCGTCGCGATCAATCTGCCGGTGCGGTAATTTGGAGACCATGTCCAAGCGCCGGCGCAAGAACATCCTCCTGGTGACCTTCGACCAGTGGCGGGCGGATTGCCTTTCCGCCGTCGATCACCCCTGCTTCAAGACACCGAACCTCGATGCGCTCGCGGCGGATGGCGTGCTGTTTCGCCGGCACTATACCCAGGCCTCGCCTTGCGGCCCCGCGCGTGCTTCGCTCTTGACCGGGCTCTATGCCCACAATCATCGCTCGGTCCGGAACGGCACGCCGCTCGACGATCGGCACGCGAACCTCGCGCGCGAGCTCCGCGGCGCCGGCTACGATCCCGCGCTCTTCGGCTACACCGACACCTCGCTCGACCCGCGCCTGTTGCCGCTCGGCGATCCCCGGCGCGAGACCTACGAAGGCGTGCTGCCGGGCTTCACGCGGGTGGTGCAGCTGGACGAACAGTTCGGACCCTGGATCGAGCATCTGCGCGGCAAGGGGTTTGCGGTGCCGGAGCCACCCGCGCCGCATAGGGACATGTTCCTGCCGCTGCGGCGCGGTCCGCAGGACGATGGGGCAGGACCGAGCTTCGCGCCCACGCGCTACCGCGCCGAGGACAGCGAGACCAGTTTCCTGACGGATGCCACGCTCGGCTATATCGCGGCGCGCCGCGGCGAGTCTTGGTGCGTGCATCTCTCGTATTACCGACCGCATCCGCCTTACATCGCGCCGGCGCCCTATCATGCGCGCTACGGCGCCGACGAGGTGCCGCCGCCCGCGTGCCGTCCTAATCGCTTCGATGAGGGTGCGCAGCATCCGTGGCTGCGCCAGCATCTCGCGCGCCTATGGGCGGGCGCGATGCCGATCCAGGAAAAACGGCCCATGGCCGAGCTCGACGAGCGCGCCATTCGCCAGATTCGCGCCACCTACTACGGCATGATCGCCCATCTCGACGATTCCTTCGGCCGGCTCATCGCCGCGCTCAAGGCCGACGGCAGCTACGACGAGACCTTGATCGTCCTCACCTCCGATCACGGCGACGAGCTGGGCGATCATTGGCTTTTCGGCAAGGACGGGTATTTCGAGGGCTCGTTCCACATACCCCTGATCGTTCGGGACCCCGACGCGCTGGCATCGACGCGCGGTCGACAGGTGGACGCCTTCACCGAGACGATCGATGTCATGCCGACGGTTCTGGAATGGACCGAGCGGCCGGTGCCCCACGCCTGCGACGGCCGCTCGCTGATGCCGTGGCTGCGCGGGGAGACGCCCGCGGATTGGCGGTGCGAGGCCCATTGGGAATACGACTTCCGCGATCTCCGCGAGCCCGCGGCAGAGATCGCGCTCGATCTGCATCCCGAGTCCTGCAATCTCGCGGTGATCCGGGACGAGCGATACAAGTACGTGCACTTCGCGGCGCTGCCGCCGCTCTTCTTCGATCTCGAGCGCGATCCCCGCGAGCTCGAGGACCGCGCCGGCGATCCCGCCTACCAAGCGCTCGTCCTGGCCTATGCGCGGAAGCTCCTCTCCTGGCGCATGCGCAGCGAGGACCGCACGCTGACGCGGTACCACCTCGGTCCCGGCGGCGTGCTCGACCGGCCCGGAGGGTGGACCCGGCCGTAACCTAAGCGAGCTTTCCCTCGAACGCCTGGCGGTAGAGCCGTCGAGCTGATGCCGCGTCCAGGTGGATCGGGTTCGTAGGCGCGGTGGGGTCGGCGACCGCGTCCGCCACCATCTTGTCGAGCTTGCTGTCGTCGACGTTGAGTTCCGCGAGCGAATGCGGAATGCCGATCGTCTTGCGCAGCTCCATCACCCAGTCGAGCACGCCGTCGAATCCGGGCTTGGGCAGCCCCAGGTACCGCGAGATATGGGTCATCTTGTCCCCAATGGCGGAGCGGTTGAACACCAGTACGTACGGAAAGAAAACCGCATTGAGCAGGCCATGGTGCTTGTCGTAGAGGGCGCCCACGGTATGCGAGAGCGAGTGGATCGCGCCAAGCCCCTTCTGGAACGCGGTCGCGCCCATGGTCGCTGCCGCCATCATGTGGCCGCGCGCGTCGATGTTCTTGCCGTCGCGCGTGGCCACCGGCAGCCAATCCTTGATGAGCCTCATGCCCTCGAGCGCCACGCCATCGGCCATCGGGTGGTAGACCGGCACGCAGTAGGCCTCGAAAGCGTGGGCGAGTGCGTCCATGCCCGTCGCCGCCGTGATATGCGGCGGCAAGCCGACCGTGAGCTCGGGGTCCTCGATGACCGTCACCGGCATGATGCGCGGGTGGAAGAGGAGCCGCTTCTTGCGGTTGACCTCGTCGCCCACGACAGAAACGCGGCCGACCTCCGAGCCGGTGCCCGATGTCGTGGGCACCGCGACCGTGGGCTTGATCCCCGCGGGGTCCGCTCGCGTCCAGTTGTCGCCGACATCCTCGAAATCCCAGATCGGCCCGGTCTGGCCCGAGAGGAAGGCGATCGCCTTGCCGGCGTCGAGCGCGCTGCCGCCGCCGAACGCGATGACGCCATCGTGCTTACCGCCTCGGAAGGCCTTGAGGCCGTCGTCGATGTTCTTCTCGACCGGGTTCGGCTTGATGTCGCTGAAAACAGTGGTCGGCACGCCCGCCGCCTCGTTGGCGCGGACCGCATTCGTCACCATCGGAAGCTTGGCGAGGCCGGGATCCGTCACCAGCAGCGGCCGCTTGATGCCGGCGGCCTTGACGATGTCGGGCAGCTCGCGGATGCGGCCGGCGCCGAATTTGACCGATGTCGGGTAATTCCAATTGCCTTGGAGCATGGGTGAGACTTTCAGGTCCTGAATGAGCGGACGATCAGATGATCTCGAAGTAGCGCGCGAGCTCCCAATCCGTGATGTGCTTGCGGAACTCGCGCTCTTCCCACTCGCGCGTGGCGGCATAGTGGTCGACGAAGGCATCTCCGAACAGCGTGCGCGCCGCCTTCGAGGCCTTGAGGCGCTGGGCAGCTTCCCAGAGCGTCGCGGGCAGGCCGAAGTCCGGATTGGGCGGCAGCTCGTAGGCGTTGCCGGTGACGCGCTCGGTGGGCTCGATCTTGTGCTCGATGCCCCAGAGGCCGCTGCCCAGCGCCGCTGCGAGCGCGATGTAGGGGTTCGTGTCGGCCGCGGCGATGCGGTACTCGACGCGCTGCGAGGCGGGAGAGCCCGAGATGACGCGCAGCGCCGTCGTGCGGTTCTCCACGCCCCAGGTCGCGGTCGTCGGTGCCCAGAAGCCAGGCACCAGCCGCGAATAGGAATTGACGGTCGAGGCGATCATGCCCAGCAGTTCCGGCATCAGCTTTTGCTGACCGCCGAGGAAATGCCGCATGGTCTCGCTCATGTGATGGGGCGCGCTCTCTTCGTAAAACGCGGAGCCGCCGTCGGTCCGCCGCAGCGAGACGTGGATATGACCGCTCTGGCCCGGGTACTGGTTCGACCACTTCGCCATGAAGGTCGCCATCAGTCCGCGCCGTTGCGCCATGACCTTGGTGAAGGTCTTGAACAGCACCGCCTTGTCGGCGGCGTGGAGCGCGTCGTCGACGGCGATCGCGGCCTCGATGACGCCCGCACCGGTCTCGGTGTGCAGGCCCTCGATCGCCATGTCCATCTTCTGGCAGGTATCGAGGAGGTCGTGATAGAGCTCCGCCAGAACGGAGCTCCGCAGCACGGAATAGCCGAAATTTCCAGGCGTGACGTTCTTGAGGTTGCGGTAGCCCTTCTCGCGCACCGAGTGCGGCGTCTCCTCGAACAGGAAGAACTCATATTCGAAGGCGGACGACGCGAGGAAGCCCATGTCCTCCGCGCGCTTGAGCACGCGCTTTAGTAGCCCACGAGGGCAGATCGCCTCGGCGGGCGGCGCCAGCTCGCAGAGAAAGAACGGCAGGTCTTGCTCGAAGGGGATCAGGCGCGCGGTCTCCGGGACCACCCGCACGGGCGCATCTGGGTAGGCCGTGTGCCAGCCCGTGTACTTCACGTTGTCGTAGAGGTGGTCGTTGCTATCCCAGCCCACGATCACGTCGCAGAAGCCGAAGCCCTTCTCGAGCGCCGAGAGAAATTTCGCGCGATTCACGTACTTGCCGCGGAGGATGCCGTCGATGTCGGTGAAGCCGAGCTTCACATAGGGAATGTCCCGGCTCTCGATGAGCCTCCGCGCCTCGGCTTGGCTGCGGATGCGGATCGGTTCTTCGGTTTTCACCTAAAGCCCCCTTGTTGAAACCGTGTAACCACTTTGTCATAGCCACATTGGCTAGGCCAGTGAAAGCAGGTCATCGACGGCGAGCCGGTCGGAGGTAAGATCGGGCTCCAGGGGATTCATGGCCGACAACCTGCCAGCGCAAGCCGAGATCGTGATCGTCGGGGGCGGCATCATCGGGTGCAGCCTCGCCTATCATCTGACGAAGCTTGGCCGGCGCGACGTGCTGGTGCTGGAGCAGGGGCGGGTCACCAGCGGAACCACTTGGCACGCTGCGGGCCTCGTCGGCCAGATGCGGCCCACCCGCACCATGACCCGAATGAGCCGCTACGGCATCGAGCTCTACCGGACCCTGGAAGCGGAGACTGGCCAGGCCACGGGCTGGAAGGCGTGCGGCAGCGTCAATGTGGCCAGCACGCCCGAGCGCGTCGTCGAGCTCAAGCGCACGGTGGCGCGCGCCCGCAGCTTCGGCGT
>Ga0209415_10002469_pt1 | contig 34643 bp, 36 predicted proteins | sample PeaSoiSIISIP2007_FD_187696 | JGI IMG/M metagenome (GOLD analysis project Ga0209415, IMG submission 187696) | Peat soil microbial communities from Weissenstadt, Germany - SII-SIP-2007 (SPAdes) (version 2) | ecosystem: Environmental > Terrestrial > Soil > Wetlands > Peat | place: Germany... | reverse complement strand
ATTGCGACGCCCCGATGCACGACTGGGCCTGCGCCCAAAGTGGCCAGCTGATCGTCCTGGCGACGGGCGCCGACCCGATGTACGTCGCTAATTTCCGGCACTAAGGCGCGCTACTCCTAGCTTTGTCTCCAGCTCGCGCGCAGTACAATTGCGCTCCATTCCCGGTTCCCATGGCATCCCGTCCGGATCTTGGGCGCCTTTGCCCTAGGATTCTGCACCGCACGCGAAGGATCTGCGCCGCGGATGTAACTGCAGGCAGACGATGAAGATTCTCCTGATTGACGATCACGCGCTGATCACCAATGCACTGAGCGCTTTGCTGCTCGACCTCGATCCGGACGTCGACGTTCGGACGGCCCATGACGCCGATGGCGCATTGCGCTTGCTGAAGGAAAACAGCGACGCCGAGTTGATGCTGTTGGACCTGGGGCTTCCAGGCGCGACCGGCACGTCCCTGCTCGAGGCAATCGTGGAGCAGGCGCCGGATCTCAAGATCCTGGTGCTCTCGGGGCTGCAGGATCAGCGCAGCGTAATGCGCGTATTGCAGTTGGGCGCGGCCGGTTTCGTGCCCAAGTCGATGGCCACGGAAACGCTGATTTCGGCCATCAAATTCGTGCTCTCGGGCGGGGTCTACATACCCGGTGACCTGCTCGATGAGGCGCAACGCCTTGGCCCCCTCTCCGGCCCTCCACCGCGCGTACACGAGGTGCCGCCGGGCGGTACGCGCGTCGCGCTAACCGAGCGGCAGGAGCAGGTGTTGCAGTTGCTGGCGCGCGGGGCCCCGATCAAGGTGATCTGCCGCGAGCTCAACCTGTCAGAGGGGACGGTCAAGACGCACGTGACAGCGATATACCGTGCTTTCAGTGCCTCTAACCGCACGGAAGCCCTGTTGGCGGCGCGTCGCAACGGCTACGACATCTCCTGACTGTTGTTTTTTCTGCGCTTGGGAGCTACGCCTTCCGGGGGCGTGAGCCTCGCGCAGACCATCTTGACCGATCTTGATCACCTGCATTCCCCACTCGCGTCCTTGCGGTGCGCGGTTAGCCCACTTTGGATGAACGCAAGGTATCAATAGAAACCCAGCGACCTGTCTTGGGGTCTTGCATTTCCCAAAAGTCCCAGCCGTTGGTGGTCGCAGCCCTGCGCTTCGTTCCAACCGATTCTTTCGCCGCAATTCCCGCAGACGATGGGTTGTCGTACGTATGCCCATTGAACTCAATGCCGCCCGCGGCGACGGTGGCCCCGAAAAAATGACTTAGATACGTCGCCCGCAGCTTGGTGCCGACGGGGAACTCCCCACCACGCGCGGAGCGCCAGACCGATGGTTCTGCTTCCGGCAATACGACGGTGCGATTCCTCGGCCTGGGCGGCGAGGACTCCCAGTGCCCAATTAGTCGCTCTATCACGGAACTTGCATCGTCGACCAGCGGCTCCGCAAGCGCCTTCAACCGTTCGAACACTTCCCGCTTTACGGGCAGCTGGACGACTTCCATAGTTTCTCCATAGTTCCTATATAGTAATATTTAATTCAACTTTATAGTTACTATGATAGGACTGTCAAGTCGCACTATGCGGGATGCGTGCCCCCTCCGAGGACATCCACCGTTCACTGGTCGTCCGCACCGGGCTCCCGCGCCAGAACGCGCAGCCCGCTTCGGGGACGCCGTTTACTCGCCTGCCGTCGTCACGCTCGCGCAGCGGGGACCGGGCGAAGCAACGGCCTTTTCTTGCGCGCGAAGTCGGCCCGCAGCCATCGAAAACGGCTACCCCCGCAGGAAATTCTCTTTGCGTCTTTGATTCGCAGGGGCATACAGCGCTCCATCCGCTACAGCGCGGACGGCACGCGAATGACAGATTTGCCCCGCGTTGGCTGCGCGGCATCTTCGAGGTAGACACCGCGAGCCACGGCGCAACCGCAAGCGCTTCCGCGCTATAGGATGCGCTCCTCCCTGCCCTCGGCCACGTTCTGGTTGCGTGCCGCGCTTCCCGGGCCTACAGGACGTATTCCCAGTGCCGTGAGGATGCGGGCGTTCAGTACCGCCGCATCGGTTGGCTTGGTAAGCACAATCGGCTCCTCTACCCTGCTGCGCGCGATGGCGCTGGCGGCCTCCGGGTTATGCGCCATCCGTAGCTGCATCTGCCGCTGGAATTCGGCCAACAGGTCCAAGGTACTGATGGCAGTGAGCATGATCACCGGCAGGGGCACGCCGATCAACTCGCGAATGCGGAACACGGCTTCGACACCATCAATCGGTCCGCCCAGATTCTGGTCGGCGATGATCAGGTCGACGCGCCGGTCATGCCCCAAGCGTTTGATCAACGCCCCGGTAAAGCCGGTGGAGGAAATGACATCCGCGCCCCAGGAACGCAGCAAGCGCGTTAGGCTGTTCAAGATGGCTTCGTTGTCCTCGAGCACCACGATGCACTGGCCCGGGATACTCTGGATCGCCGATTCCGCCGTCTCGCTGACGGGGCTTTGCCGCGGATGCAATTGCGTTGAACGCGGCAGCTCGACGCGGAACACGGTTCCAGAACCCGGACGGGTGCGCACGGTCAAGGCATGCCCGAGCAGGCTGCAGATCCGCCGCACGATCGATAGGCCCAATCCAAACCCGGCATTGCCGGCGCCGCCGACCTCCGTCTTGGAACTCTCGCCGCGATAGAACTCCTCGAATACTCGACTGAGCTCCTGCTGGTGTATACCCGGTCCGGTGTCCCAGACCTCGATGCGCACCAATTCGCGGTGGCGTCGGGCCACGAGCAAGACCCCACCGCGGGCCGTATAGCGGATCGCATTGGCAATCAGGTTGCGCAGTACGCGCGACAACAGCAGCGGATCCGTCTTCACTGCCAGCTGCGTCGGCCGAATGCGCAGATCCAGGCGCTTGGCCGCCGCCAAGGGCAGGAACTCGCGCTGCATGGTCAAAAAAATCTCCGCCAGCGAGGTCGATTCGACGCGCGGCTGGATTGCGCCGGAGTCCAGGCGCGAAATCTCCAGCAATTCCTCCACCAGCTTTGACAGCGTCTCCACACCGGTGGAGAGATTGCGTACCAGCGGCACGATGGGCCCATGAGCGCGCTTGCGCAGCAAGGAGCAGTAGATGCCGATCGCCTGCAGCGGTTGACGCAGGTCGTGGCTTGCGGCTGCGAAGAACTGGGTCTTGGACCGAGTCGCGGCTTCGGCGGCGCGGCGTGCCTCGTCAGCGATGCGCTTTTCCGCAATCAGCTGCCGGACCAGCACCTCGTTTTCGAAACTACTCTTGACGGATTCGGCGATGGTGCGCCCGAAATTGCGGCCGAAGAACAAGGTAAACCCCAGCACCGCCATCACGATGACAGCGCCGGTGTAGTAGGCCGGATCGTGTTGCGCCAACATGCGCCAGATGAGCGGCACTAGCGCCAGCGGCAAATAGATGAAAAGCGCAGGGCCATGGGAGGCGTACAGGGTGAGCGAACCGAAGGCCACGCCCAATATCACTGCGACCAGCACCAGCTGCAGGATGGCCGAATCCGGGGTATAGAAATGAAATCCCGCCGCGCCCCAGAGCGCGCCGGCGGTGGCGGCCATCCACACCCAGCGCATGGCCCATTTCGGCGTCTCCTTCGACGAAGCGCCAGCGCGGGTGAAGGCGCGAGCAGATCGCAGGCGCAAGAGCGATTCCACGAGTACTGCTATGAACCAGAAAATGAGTTCGGTCTGGTCGTGGGTATTCCAAAACGCGGCCACCAAGGCCACGGCACCCACAATGCTGACCAGCACGGCCTGGGGAACTTGGCGGAATACGCCGGTGAATACGCCCGTGAGAATCCGCTCCCGGCGCTTCTCGGGTGATTCATCATCCAGGCCGAGGCGAGTAATCGGGCCGCCGTTCATCTAGCCATCATAAAGAAAAGGTCTTTGCACAGCCATCGCGACCAGTCCGATCGAACCGGACCGAGACGCATTCCCGCAGACCGTGCACCCTGAAATGCGCGCATTGGGTCACCCGCCTCGCAGGCTCGGGTGACCATGAAATTGCAGGTGGGCACGCCCGGCGCTCACCGTGAGGCGCGCCTGGGCCCCAACGGCAAGCGTCACCCGGCGCCGGCCATGTCCAAATGGAAGACCACTGACGACCGGCGTGGGACAGCGCAGCTTTACGGTGTTGCACGCTGCGGCCAGGTCGAAGCCGTTGTCATTGGCCAGGCTCGGGATCGACGTGAATTCGCCCAACAAAATCGCCTTTTGCCGCGCCAGGACACCCGCGTGCAGCAACTGCAGCAACATGCGCTCGATCCGGTACGCCGGCTCGTTGACATCCTCGAGGAACAGGATCCCGCCATGGACCCGCGGAAAATACGGGGTTCCCAGCAGACTGCATACCATCGCCAAGTTGCCACCCCAGAGCCGGCCGCGCACGTCGAGAACGTCGGGCGCACCCAGATCTGCGGCCGGCTCAAAATCGAACCCGTAGGTGGATTGCGATATCGCCCCAAAGAAATGCTCCATGGTGAACACCGCGTCGGCGTGGTCGGAAAAATCCGCCGCCGACGGCCCCTGAAAGCTGATTCCACCGGCTTGCGCGAGCAACGCAAGATTGAAGGCAGTGAAATCGCTGTACCCCACCAGCGGTAGTTGGGCCGCGGCAATGGCCGCGTAATCGATCTGGTCCAGCACGCGCGAGAGCCCGTAGCCCCCGCGTGCCGAAACCGCGAGATCCAGACTCCGATCAGTGGCAAAGCGCTGTAACTCGCCGACTCGCAAGCTATCGGGCCCGGCAAAGCGTTGCTCGCGCGCAAAGACAGTATCGCCCGCGCTCACGCGCCAGCCGCGCGCGGCAAGGAACTGCGCCGCGCTATCCATTACCGCCGAATCCGGCAGGTAGCCGGAGGGGGCGAAAAAACCGACCATCCGCGGCCGCGCCGAGGCGGCGCTACTCAAGGATGATCTCCTCCACGTCCCCCGGCCCCTCGTCGTCCCTTTTGCGCTGGCGGCGCTCGGCGAAAAAATCCGCCAGCATGCGCCCGCATTCGTCGGCCATAACGCGGCCGCGGACGCTGGCGTGATGGTTCAAGCGCGCGTCGGCGAAAAGGTCCACCACGCTGCCGCAGGCGCCGGTCTTCGGATCCGGCGCGCCGTAGACGAGCTGGGCAATGCGCGCTTGCTGGATCGCCCCGGCGCACATGGCGCAGGGCTCCAGGGTGACGTACAGGGAACAATGGTTCAGGCGGTAGTTGCCCAGCACCTCGGCAGCCGCGCGCAGCGCTCGAATCTCGGCATGCGCGGTCGGATCGGCACTGCCGATCGGCTGATTAAATCCCGTGGCGATTACGACCCCCTCCCGCACCACGACGGCGCCGACCGGGACCTCGCCGAGCACCCAGGCGTTGTTCGCCTGGTCCAGCGCCAGACGCATGAACGCCCTCTCCCGTTCGTCCACTTCAATATCCGGCACCGGCATCCGATCGGCAGAAGACCCACACTCCACTCTTGGAATGCGGGGCATAAGCTTGCAATACTACTGCGCCGGATCGTCGCCCCCAAACCGTACCGGTCCTTGACGGATTTTCTGCGCTAGCGATTCGTTTGCGCGCGCCAGCAACGGCACTTGCAGCGATGCTTTTGCGGAGGACAAGCCCGTGCAGATGCACGTCGCGGAGCCGCAGGCCCGGCGTGGAGTGGACGAACCAGGGCCGCCCTGCCTAGCCCCGATCCTGCTACGGGCGATGCGCGCCCGGCCGACGCACCACCTGCGCCCTGGGCGCGCTATGCTCGTGCGGCATTGTCTTGTACTTACGGAGACACGGGCATGTCCTGGCAGACACACGAAATTGTCAACCAGTTCGACGAGCTGACGGACTACAACGTTTTCTCTACCGATGCGGCGCTCGCCGAAGGAGTGCAGCGCGCGGGGGCCGGCTGGTTCGCAACCGCGCTCACACGCTATGGCGCGCGCATCGGCAGCGCGCAGAGTTACCGCATGGCCGACGAGGCAAACCGGTATGTGCCCGAACTCAAGGCCTTCGACCGGCGCGGCCGGCGCATCGACCAGGTCGACTATCACCCGAGCTGGCATGCGCTCCTGGCCAGTTTTCGCGAGGCCGGTTTCGTATCCCTGGCCTTCGCCGACGAGCGTCCCGGGCGATGGGCCGCCGCGGCAGCGGGCTTTTACCTGCACGCGCAGGTGGAAGCCGGCACGATGTGCCCGGCCTCGATGACGCAGGGCTGCATCCCGCTGCTGCAAAAGGAGCCCGCCTTGTGGTCGCTACTGCGCGACCGGCTCTACGCCAACGGCTACGACGCGCGCGATCTTCCGCTTGCGCAAAAAACCTCGGTGTGGATCGGCATGGGCATGACCGAAAAGCAAGGCGGATCGGACGTTCGTTCCAACACCACGACAGCCACGCCGCTGGCCGCGGCCGGGCGTGGCGCCGAGTACCGCCTGCGCGGTCACAAGTGGTTCTTCTCGGCACCGATGTGCGATGCCCATCTGGTCGTGGCGCGCAGCCAGGCGGGTTTTTCCTGCTTCTACGTTCCACGCTGGTGTCCCGACGGCACCCGCAATTCCGTGCAGATCCAGCGCCTGAAGAGCAAATTGGGCAACCGCAGCAATGCGAGCAGCGAGGTCGAGTTCCTCGACGCCTGGGGCCTGCTGATGGGCGAGGAAGGCCACGGCATTCGCACCATCATCGAGATGGCAAGCTACACGCGGCTGAGCTGCGTGATCGCCAGCGCGGCCATCGTGCGCCAGTGCCTGGTGCAGGCCCTTGCCTATGCGCGCCAGCGCCAGGCATTTGGCCGCCGGCTGGCAGAGCAGCCGCTGATGCGCGCAGTCCTGGCCGACCTTGCAATCGAAAGCGAGGCCGGCACGGTGCTGATGCTGCGCTTGGCGCAGGCCTTCGAAAATGCCGCTGCTCCCGAGCAGCGCGCCTGGACGCGCATCATGACCCCGGCCGCGAAATTCTGGGTGTGCAAGCGGGCGCTCGAGCTCAGCGGCGAAGCCCTGGAAGTGTTCGGTGGTAACGGCTATGTGGACGACAGCCCGATGGCGCGCTTGTATCGCGAGGCGCCGGTCAACTCGATCTGGGAAGGCTCCGGCAATGTGATGTGCCTGGACGTGATGCGCGCGCTCGGCCGCGAACCCGACGCGGCACGCATGTTGCTCGATGAGCTGGGGCGGCTTGGCGGCGACGAAGCGCGCATTCACGCCGAGTTGCAGGCGCTGCGCCGGGACCTGGATTTGCCCCCTGATGCACTCGAAGCCCTGGGCCGCAGCTTCGTGCAGCGTCTGGTCCTGGTCGCCCAGGCCTGCCTGCTGCGCGCAAGCGCACCGGCCGCGGTGGCCGAGGGTTTTCTGGCTACCCGCCTGCGCGGTCCGTGGGGTCAGGTGGTCGGTGCCATCGACACCCGGCAACTCGCCGTCGATGCCTTGTTGCAGCGGTCCTATGCGCTTGCGGTGCCGAACGCCATCGGGGCCGCGGCGGTTGTGACGTAAAGAATCGATCCGGCGCGCAAGCGCCGCAGCGAACGCCCCACGCGCTGGCCGCATCGCAGCGCAGATGCTGGAGGACAACCATGGCCGAAACACGAACGGAGCGCGATTCGTTCGGACCCATTGCGGTCCCTGCTGACCGGCTCTGGGGCGCGCAGACGCAACGTTCTCTAGAGTTTTTTCACATTTCCACCGAGCGCATGCCCGAGGAACTAGTGCACGCGCTCGCCACCGCCAAGCTCGCCTGCGCCGTGGTCAATCGCGACCTGGGTCTGCTCAGCCGAGCCAAGGCCGACGCTATCATCGCCGCCGCCGAGGAGGTGCTCGCGGGCCGCCATAGCGGCGAGTTTCCCCTCTCGGTGTGGCAGACGGGTTCGGGCACCCAGAGCAATATGAACGTGAACGAGGTGCTGGCAAATCGTGCCTCGGAGCTGCTCGGCGGGCCGCGCGGCGCCGAGCGCCTGGTCCATCCCAACGATGATGTAAATCTCGGCCAGTCGTCCAACGATATCTTCCCCACGGCGATGCACCTGGCAGCGTGCACGAGCATAACGAGCGCACTGCTGCCGGCGTTGCGTCGCCTGGGGCAGAGTCTGGAAGAGAAGGCCGCAGCCTTTGCCGACATCGTCAAGATCGGACGCACGCACCTGCAGGATGCGACCCCGCTCACCATGGGGCAGGAGTTCTCCGGCTACGTCGCGCAGCTGCAGCATGCCGAGACCGTCATTGCGGCCTCGCTGCCCGCGCTCGAAGAGCTCGCGGTCGGCGGAACCGCCGTCGGCACAGGCCTCAATACCCATGAACACTTCGGCGCCCGGGTAGCGGCCGAACTTGCCCGGCGCAGCGGCTTGCCACTAGTCAGTGCCGCCAACAAATTCGCCGCCCTCGCCGCGCACGATCCCCTGCTGGCGGCCCATGGCGCGCTCAAGACGCTGGCTGCGGCGCTAATGAAAATTGCCAACGACGTCCGCTGGCTGGCATCCGGACCCCGCTGCGGCCTGGGCGAGATCAACATCCCCGAGAACGAACCGGGCAGTTCGATCATGCCGGGCAAGGTCAATCCCACCCAGTGCGAAGCGCTCACCATGGTCTGCTGCCAGGTCCTTGGCAATGACGTCGCGATCAACTTCGGCGGGGCATCGGGAAACTTTGAACTCAATGTCTTCAAACCCCTCATTGCACACAATTTCCTGCAAAGTGTCCGGCTGCTGGCCGACGGTATGCATGGCTTTGACCGGCACTGCGTACGGGGCATTAGCGCGAACCGGGCTCGAATCGCGGAGATGCTGTCGCGTTCACTGATGCTCGTGACGGCACTGACGCCGCACATCGGATACGACCGGGCCGCCCAAATTGCGAAGCGGGCGCACCAGGACGGCATTACCCTGCAGGAGGCGTCGCTGGTCTTGGGGTATGTTTCCGCAAGTGACTTTGCGCGCTGGGTCGACCCGATCAAAATGGTCGGACCGAGGACGGATTAGCCGCGCGCGGGCAACGCGCCAGTCTATACTGGGCTGGTCCCTACTCTCAGGAGAAAATGCCATGGGCAAGGCGCAAAAAAGCAGCAAGGAAAGCAAGAAGCCGGCGAGCATGAACTTGAAGGAAAAGCGCGCTGCGAAAAAAGCCAAGAAGGATTCCAAGGAGACCGGGCAGCCCTTTCTGCCGCGGTAACGGCATTGGCGGTGGGTATCCCTAGCGCTGGCGGGAAGGTCGGTACGACGGCCATCGATGAAAAGGTTGCGGGGGCCGGCGCCGGCGATTTCGCAACCCATTCCTATGATTTGCCGCTGGGTCACACGACCCTGGTAATCGAATCCCTGCTGCTCGCCGCCGCAAAGATCTTCACCTTCGACCGCAGCGCGCCACTCACCAACGCCAGCGGGTTTTTCTTTGAGCGGGAGGGGCGGCTGTTCCTGGTCACGAGCCGGCACGTGATGATCGATCAGCCGAGCAAGCACTTCCCGGACCGCATCGAAATCGAACTTCACGTCGACCCGTACAACATCGCAAAATCCACCGGTTATTCCATACCGCTGTACCGCAACGGCAAGAGCCTGTGGCGCCAGGCCCGAGATTCGGCCGGCGAGATCGACGTTGCGGTGATCGAGTTGGAGCGCGCGGCGCTGCCGGCAACCGCGGTCTATCGCGCCTTTGTGCCGCAGCATCTATACGACCCGAAGGTTCGCGTCGAGGTGGGCTCCCATATACTGGTGGTAGGCTTTCCGCTCGGCTTTCACGACACCTTGCACCATCTTCCGGTCGTGCGACAAGCCGGCATTGCTTCCTCGTTCGGATTGCGCTTCCAAGGGGAGGGCTACTTTCTCACGGATGCACGCACGCACCGTGGCGGCAGCGGCGCCCCGGTGGTGATGCGCATACGCGAACCGGATGCGGGCCACGGCGACCTGCCGTGGCGCTTGCTTGGCGTGCATTCGTCGCGCGTCGATATGCGCACCCGCGACAGCAGGCTCGACGAAGCCCTGGGGCTGAACTGCGCCTGGTACGCCGACGTTCTGATGACCCTCACGGAACGCTAAGAGCGCTGTACGAAAGCCGACAAAGCCCGACAAAAGGCATTCCAGGCCCGCTCGGTCTTGAATGACTTTTTGTTTACTTTCATATGGTTAGACGGCATCTCGGGATCCTGGCCTGTTCCTTGCTCATGAATGTTCGAGCGCTGCAGCATCGAATGCTGGCAGCGTGCGCCACGCGGAGCATCCATGCCCAAGCTGCCTATCTACCTCGACTATTCCGCCACCACGCCGGTGGATCCGCGCGTGGCGGCCAAGATGATTCCGTTCCTGACGCAGGACTTCGGCAATCCGGCCAGCCGCTCCCATTCCTTCGGCTGGACGGCCGAGCAGGCGGTTGAGCAAGCACGGGCCGAAGTCGCGGCGCTAATCGGCGCCGATCACCGGGAAATCGTCTGGACCTCCGGGGCCACGGAATCCAACAATCTCGCGCTCAAGGGTGTGGCCCGCTTTCTCGAGAAAAAAGGCAAGCACCTCATCACGCTCGCCACCGAGCACAAGGCAGTTCTCGACACCATGCGCGAGCTGGAGCGGGAAGGATTCGACGTAACGTACCTCCCGGTGAATCCGGATGGCCTGATCGATCCAGCGCAATTTGCCGAGGCGATTCGTACCGACACGATCCTGGCCTCCGCGATGTTCGTAAACAACGAGATCGGCGTGATTCAGGACATCGCGACACTGGGCGAAATCTGCCGCGCACGCGGCGTCTTGTTCCACGTCGACGCTGCGCAGGCAACCGGAAAGGTGCAAATCGACCTATCCCGGCTCAAGGTGGACTTGATGTCGTTATCGGCCCACAAGACCTATGGCCCCAAGGGCATCGGCGCGCTGTATGTGCGGCGCAAACCACGTGTGCGGCTGGAAGCGCAGATGCACGGCGGCGGCCACGAGCGCGGCATGCGCTCCGGCACCCTGGCAACCCATCAGATCGTCGGCATGGGCGAAGCATTCCGTATCGCCCGCCTGGCCATGGCAGAGGAAAACGAACGCATCCGTGGCCTGCGCGACCGCCTGCTGCAGGGACTGGCCGATCTTGACGCCGTGCATATCAACGGCGATATGGATCAGCGCGTACCGCACAACCTCAATATCAGTTTCAACTTTGTCGAGGGCGAATCGCTGATGATGGCCATCAAGGACATCGCCGTATCGAGCGGCTCCGCCTGCACCTCGGCAAGCCTCGAGCCCTCCTACGTGCTGCGGGCGCTGGGGCTGCCGGACGAACTGGCGCACAGCGCCATCCGCTTCAGCCTCGGTCGCTACACCACCGCGCAGGAAGTTGATAGCGCAATCAAGCTCATCAAGCACAGCGTCAATCGACTGCGCGAAATGTCGCCCTTGTGGGAAATGCATCAGAACGGAATCGATCTAAAGAGCGTGCAGTGGGCAGCCCACTGATCAGACAAACCGGGGATAGACCATGGCATACAGCGAGAAACTGCTGGATCACTACGAAAAACCGCGCAATGTCGGAAGTTTCCACAAGGACGACGACAGCGTTGCCACCGGCATGGTGGGGGCACCGGCCTGCGGCGACGTGATGAAGCTGCAGATCAAGGTGGGCAAGGACGGCGTGATCGAGGATGCCAAATTCAAGACCTACGGTTGCGGCTCGGCCATCGCCTCCTCGTCACTGGTCACCGAATGGGTCAAGGGAAAGACGCTCGACCAGGCGCTTGCGATCAAGAATACCCAGATCGCCGAGGAGCTGGCTCTTCCGCCGGTGAAGATTCATTGCTCCATCCTCGCCGAAGATGCCATCCGGGCAGCCATCGCCGACTATCGCGCGCGGCATCCGGGCGGTGACGGTGCGAGCAACGACAAAGCGTATCCGGCGTGTGAACCCGTGGTCTGAGTTGCGTCCCTAGCCTCCCAATTCATTTACGAAAGAAAAAATGAATACCGCCAGCAGCACTGAATCAAAACTTCCCATATTGCTCAGCGACTCTGCCGTCGCCAAGGTCAGTGATCTGCTCGCCGAAGAGGGCAATCCGAACCTCAAGCTGCGAATCTATGTCACCGGGGGCGGCTGCTCCGGCTTCCAATACGGGTTTGCGTTCGATGAGGCCACCAGCGAAGACGACCTGGTGATCGAAAAAAACGGCGTTGCCCTGCTAGTCGACTCTATCAGTCTTCAGTACCTTGCCGGCGCCGAGATCGGATACGAGGACGGGCTGGAGGGCTCGCGCTTCGTCATCAAGAACCCTAATGCAAGCACCTCGTGCGGCTGTGGCAGCTCCTTTTCCGTGTAATTGCGCGTAATCCAAGGAAGGTGGTCCGATATGAGCGTTACCCTGACGGAAAAGGCAGCCAAGCGCGTGCAGGCCCTGCTCGCCAAGCGCGGCGGCATCGGCATGCGTCTGGCGGTCAAGACGAGCGGTTGCTCGGGCATGGCCTACGCCCTCGAGTTCGCTGACGTCGCGGACGCAAGCGATCTGAAATTCGAAAGCCACGGGGTCACATTGCTGATCGACCCCAAAAGTCTGACCTACCTGCAAGGCACCGAGCTCGATTTCGTCCGCGAAGGTCTGAATGAGGGATTCAAGTTCAACAATCCCAACGTCAAAAACCAATGCGGCTGCGGCGAGAGTTTTTCCGTCTGAGGCAGACATGGCGCTGCTGCAGATCGCGGAACCGGGCCGAAGCGCTGCACCCCATCAGCATCGCTTGGCGGTCGGCATCGACCTGGGCACGACCAATTCGCTGGTGGCCAGCATTTTGAGCGGTAGCGCCACCGTGTTGGGAGACGAATCCGGCCGCACCTTGCTGCCGTCCGTCGTTCGCTTTGCTGGCGGCGAGGCCAGACCCATCGTCGGCACGGAGGCGCTCGCCGGACAAAGCCGGGACCCCCTCAACACGCTGTCGTCCATCAAGCGACTGATGGGACGCAGCTTGCGCGATATAGCCAACCTGGCCGACATGCCCTATCGGTTCGTCGACAAACCCGGTACGGTCGGCATCCAAACCAGCGCCGGATTGAAAACTCCGGTGGAAGTCTCCGCGGAGATCCTACGCAATCTGCGTCTACGCGCCGAGTCCGCACTCGGCGGTGACCTGGCCGGCGCCGTCATCACCGTGCCGGCGTACTTCGACGACGCCCAGCGCCAGGCGACCAAGGATGCCGCGCGGCTGGCCGGGCTAAATGTCCTGCGGCTGCTCAACGAGCCTACCGCAGCGGCAGTGGCCTACGGCCTGGACAACGCCGCGGAAGGCATTTTCGCGATCTACGACCTGGGTGGCGGCACCTTTGACATTTCCATACTCCGGCTCACCAATGGCGTATTCGAGGTCTTGGCAACCGGCGGCGACTCGTCCCTGGGCGGCGACGATTTCGATCAGCGTGTCTACCAGTGGATGCTGGACAACGCCGGGCTCGGTAGGCTAGACCCGCAAGATGCGCGGCGCCTGTTGACCCTGGCGCGAAGTGCCAAGGAAGCGCTCAGTACCGCATCCTCCACGACGGTGACCGCCGCCCTGGCCGACGGCCGGGCGTTCGGGCTGACGTTAACGCGCGAGCTCTTCGACCAGCTGACCGGCAAGCTAGTCGCGCGCACGCTGGTTCCGACCCGTAAGGCCCTGCGCGATGCGGGCCTGACCGTTGAGGAGCTGACCGGCGTCGTTCTGGTCGGTGGCTCTACCCGGCTGTATAACATCCGCAAGGCGGTGACCGGCTTCTTCCGCCGCGAACCACTGACGAACCTCGATCCCGATCAAGTGGTTGCAATTGGCGCGGCAATGCAAGCCAACGTGCTCGCCGGCAACCGCAATGACAGCGACTGGCTGCTGCTCGATGTTTGTCCGCTTTCGCTTGGCCTGGAAACGATGGGTGGCTTGGTCGAAAAGATCATCCCGCGCAATTCCACCCTGCCGGTGGCGCGCGCGCAGGAATTCACGACCTTCCGGGATGGACAGACGGCAATGAGCATCCACGTGTTGCAGGGGGAACGCGAACTGGTGAGCGACTGCCGCTCGCTCGCCCGTTTCGAGTTGCACGGGATCCCGCCCATGGTGGCGGGCGCTGCACGCATTCGCGTCACCTTCCAGATCGATGCCGATGGCCTGCTAAGCGTCTGCGCCCGAGAGCAGAGCACGGGTGTCGAGGCCGCGGTCGACGTCAAGCCATCGTTTGGACTCGACGATAATGAAATCGCGAGAATGCTGCAGGACGCCTTTGATCGAGCCGATACCGACCACCAGGTGCGGGCGCTGCGCGAGGCCCAGGTGGAAGCGCGACAGTTGATCGACGCGACCGAGGCAGCGCTGGCGCAGGATGGAGAATCCTTGCTCGCGCCCCTCGAGCGCACGCTCATCGCCAAGCACATCTATGCCCTGGCCGACCTCATCGAGACCGGCGAGGAGAACAGCATAGCTGCGCTGCGCGCTGCGACCGATCGCCTTAACCAGGCCACGCAAACCTTCGCGGCACTGCGCATGAATGCTAGCGTACAGCGCGCTTTGACCGGACAACGGCTGGAGGACATCGCGATGCCGCAACCACACAGCCTTGCCTAGGCCCAGGGATTGCACGCAATGCCCCAAATCACCGTGCTGCCCCACCCGGTTTTGTGCCCCGCGGGAACGTGCATAGAGGCGCGCAAAGGGGCGTTTCTTTGCGACGCGCTATTTCGCTCTGGAATTGCCCTGGAGCATGCCTGCGAGAAGTCCTGTGCGTGCGCCACCTGCCACGTAATCATCCGCGAGGGATTCGAAGCTCTGGATCCGGCGAGCGATGAGGAGGACGATCAACTCGATCGTGCCTGGGGCGTGCAACCCACGTCGCGGCTGGCCTGCCAGGTCGTCGTGCGGCAGCAGGACCTGGTGGTCGAACTGCCCCGCTACACGATCAATTTGGCGAGCGAGCACGACTAGCGCCGGCCCCGGGGCTCACGCGGCGCAGTTGGCGATGCGTTTTTCGAGTTCCAGGACATGCGCGGCCTCCTCCTCGGCAAATTGGCCGGCGAGCAGTCGCACTTCGGGGTCGCCCGACGTGGCGGCGATCGTCGCGTAATAGGCGTGGCCGCGGCGCTCGCTGATCAGCCCCAGCTGCAGCGCCTCGAACGCTCCCATCAGCGCATCGACGCCGGCCCAGCCAGCCGTTTCCGGCGCCGTGCCGTCGGGCCACTGGTACTCGCTCGGCGCCAGTGGCGGCACATCGCGAAATCCCGCGCGCGCGTTGGCCTCCGCAAGGTGCTTGCGTGAAAAGCCCGCCATGCGGTCGAAGAAGTCCTTCAATTCGCGGTTGCCCTCGGTGGCCATCGACTCGGACAGCTCCTCGTAGCGACGCGCTGCATCGCGCTCCAGTTGGACCGCGTGCGCAAGGAAAATCTCGACGTTGTTCATGTCTGCCGGCTCATGCAATGGTCCCGAGGATGTCGTCGTTGAAAATGATAAACGGGCAGGCCCAGCGCCAGGTCGGCTGTCGGGTCCGGCGTCCCGGATCTGCCGCGCCGGGATCTTCCCGGCGCCTTTGCGCACGCTCGCCGGTGCTTGCGTCAGCGCCACGCCCTTCGGCGCCTTGGCAAAGAGCCCCGTGCACTGCATACGGCATGGTGCGCGCCGAGCTAAAGGTGAGGCTGGACATGGCAGCTGCTTTCGTGGCGGTCCTGGGCTGGCAGGGGCTCGGCATCTTGCCCGGCCCGAGACTCGGCGGATCGTCCCGGGATTTCGGGAATGTCCGCGCACCGTCTACGTCGCAATGCGCGTGCCAGCGCTAGCGGCTACGCTCAAGCGCTTGTTTTTCCCAGGGAAAACGCCTTGCTGGCGATCTTGGCCGAACGCTGCGGACATTGTTCGAAAGACGACAAAGCCCGGACGATCCCGACATTGCCTTCCCGGCGCAGCGCCGCTGCGATCGCGGCCCCTTCCCCAAGCCCTTGTCTATTAAGCGGTTTTGCCGGCGTCGCGGGCCTGGCACATGACTTGCTCACGCTTAGTCAGGCACTGGCCCAACGAGCGGAAGGCAAATCGCCATGGTTACCGTTAACGACACCACGCTGCGCGATGGCGAACAAACCGCCGGGGTGGCTTTCACCGCCGACGAAAAAATCGCAATCGCCCGCGCGCTCTCCGAAGCTGGCGTGCCGGAAATCGAGATCGGCATTCCGGTCATGGGGGAAGAGGAAATCGAGGTGATCCGCGCGATCACCGCCCAGGGCCTGCGCGCCAGGACCATGGTCTGGGGCCGGATGTGCGAGCGCGACCTGGCCGCCGCCGCACGCTGCAACGCCAACAGCGTCAACCTCTCGGTCCCGGTTTCTGATATTCAACTCGAGTGCAAGGTGAGGCGCTCCCGGGATTGGGTGCTCAAGCAGATCCGCGATTACGTCCGTCGGGCCGTCGATCTGGGCTTTGAGGTATGCGTCGGCGGGGAAGATGCCTCGCGCGCGGATGTCGGGTTCTTGTACCAGGTGCTCGATGCCGCGCAAGAGTCGGGCGCCAGCCGCTTTCGCTTTGCCGATACCTTGGGGGTGCTCGATCCCTTTGAAACCGCGCAACGCATCCGCCAGCTGCGCGCTCTTACGGACATGGAACTCGAGATCCACGCCCACAACGACCTGGGCCTTGCAACCGCAAACACGCTGGCCGCAATCCGCGCCGGTGCGACACACGCCAACACCACCGTCAACGGCCTGGGCGAGCGCGCCGGCAATGCCCCCCTCGAAGAGGTCGTCATGGGGCTGCGCCACCTGTATGGCATCGAGACGCCGATCGACACGCACCATTTCCCCACGATCTCACGGATGGTGGAGCTGGCCTCCGGTCGCGCGGTTGCCGCCAACAAGTGCATCGTCGGCGAGGCGGCCTTCACCCATGAGGCGGGCATTCATGTCGATGGCCTGTCCAAGGATCCCTGGAACTACCAGGGCTTCGACCCGGCCGAGGTCGGCCGGGAGCACCGCACCTTGCTCGGCAAGCACTCCGGCTCCCGCGGCGTGATCGATGCCTACGCCAACCTCGGATTGACGCTCTCGGCGCTCGAAGCCGAGGTGCTGCTGGCGCGCATTCGAGTGCATGCCATCGAGACCAAGCGCCCGCCAACGGCCGCAGAGCTCAAGCGCTTTTACCTCGAAGGTGCCCCGGCGGCATCGCTAGCCTCATGAGCCCTGTCGACCACAGTATTGCAAGCCTAGGAGCGCTGCGGTGAGTCCCTTGCTCGAACGCCTGTCGAAGTTCTCGGCCGCGGAAGAATTCCTGGAATTCTTCGACATCTGTTTTGACGAGCACGTCGTGCACGTCTACCGGCTGCATATTCTGAAGCGCTTTTACCAGTACCTGCAGCGGGAGCCGGGGCTGGAGCAAATGGACGAGGTGCAGATGCACGACCACTATCGAAGCCTGCTGCAGCGGGCGCATGACGATTTCGTCACCTCGACCGCGGCCAAGGAAAAAGTCTTCAAGGTGTTCCAGGACGCCGAGGCCAAGAGTTTTTCCCTGGACAAGCTCAGCAGCACCCTGCCCTCGCGCAACTGACCTGCCGTTACCGGAGACGCCAGCATGCATATCGTTGTCTGTATCAAGCAGGTACCCGACAGTGCCCAGATCCGGGTGCATCCGGTTACCAACACCATCATGCGCCAGGGCGTGCCGGCCATCGTCAACCCCTACGATTTATTCTCGCTCGAGGAGGCGCTGCGCCTGAAGGATCTGCACGGCGGCCGGGTGACCGCAATCACCATGGGACCGCCGCAGGCCGAAGCAGCGCTGCGCAAATGCATTTCCTTCGGCGCCGACGATGCCATCTTGGTCACGGACCGCGCCTTTGCTGGGGCCGATACGCTGGCCACGTCGTTCGCACTCGCCAGCGCAATTGGCCAGATCAACAAGACGCACGCCGTGGACATGGTGTTCGCCGGCAAGCAGACCATCGACGGCGACACCGCGCAGGTCGGTCCGGGCATTGCCAAGCGCATGAACCTGCAGCTGCTGACCTACGTCTCCAAGGTCGACGCGCTGGATCTGACCACGCGCACCATCCAGGTCCAGCGGCGTGCCGAAGGCGGTGTCGAAGTCCTGACCACCCAGCTGCCCTGCCTGATAACGATGCTCGAGGGCACCAACGAGATGCGCTTTGCGACCATGGAGAATATGTTCCGCGCTGCCCGCTACCAGATCCAGGTGTGGGACCGGGTTACGGCCGGCATCGAGGACGTCACCAGAATCGGCCTGAAGGGATCGCCTACGGTGGTGAGCAAGGTATTTGCTCCGCAGGCCAAAACGGTGCGCGCCGAGATCATTCAGACCGAGGGCGACGAGCCCCGCGATCTCACCTTGACACTGGTAGCGAAGCTCTTCACCCAGCACCCCAAGCTCGGCGAAACCATCGTCCGGCGGGCCGCGTAGCAATCCGGATCAGAAAGCGAGGGCCATCGTGAACGCAGATAAGGCACCACCAAGAAAAGCCGGCAAGGGCAAGTTCGAGCTCGACGAGCGCCTGAAGGCCTATCAGGGAGTCTGGGTCTTCATCGAACACGAGCGCGGCAACGTCCATCCGGTTTCCTGGGAACTGCTGGGCGAGGGCCGCAAGCTCGCAGACAAGCTCGGCGTCGCGCTTTCGGGCGTGGTGCTGGCGGCCCCCGGCCTGGCCGCGCGGCGCTTTTGCGAAGAGGCCTTCTTTCACGGCGCCGACAACTGCTACCTCATGGAGGACGCCGTCCTGTCGAGCTATCGCAACCAGCCCTTCACCAAGGGCCTCACCGACCTGGTCAACACCTACCAGCCGGAGATCCTGCTGCTCGGCGCGACCACGCAGGGCCGTGACCTGGCCGGCAGCGTCGCCACCACGCTCAAAACCGGTCTGACGGCCGACTGCACCGAGCTCAATATCGACATGGAAAACCGCAGCATGGCTGCGTCCCGCCCCACCTTTGGCGGCAGTTTGCTGTGCACGATACTGACGCTCAATTTCCGGCCGCAGATGGCAACGGTACGGCCGCGCGTGATGGCGATGCCCGATCGCGATAGCGCGCGCCGGGGCACCATCATCGAACATCCGCTGGGGCTGATCGAGACCGAGATCGTCACCAAGGTCCTGCAGTACATCCCGGACGACCAGCAGGACAAGCCGCAGCTGCCCTTTGCCGACATCATCGTTTCGGGCGGGCGCGGCCTGAAGAATGCAGACAACTTTCAGCTCATCTGGGACCTGGCCATGGTTCTCGGTGCCGAGGTGGGCGCCTCGCGCCCGGTCGTGCAGGCAGGTTGGGTGGAGTTGGAGCGCCAGGTCGGCCAATCCGGCAAGACCGTTCGGCCCAAGCTCTATATCGCTGCTGGGATCTCGGGTGCCGTGCAGCACCGCGTCGGGATGGAGGGGTCGGACGTGATCATAGCGATCAACACGGACCCCAACGCCCCGATTTTCGATTTCGCAACCTACGGAATCGTTGGCAACGCGATGACGATCCTGCCGGCCCTGACGCAGGCCTTCAAGCAGCAGCTCGCCGTGGCAAAAATGGCCAGTTGAGCAGAATCGACATGGCGACAAAATTTGATGCGATCGTCGTTGGTGCCGGCCCCTCCGGGAATGCCGCCGCCTATACCCTGGCCAAATCCGGTTTGAAGGTACTGCAGATCGAACGCGGTGAGTATCCGGGCTCGAAGAACGTGCAGGGCGCCATACTGTATTCCGACGCCCTGGAAAAAATCATTCCGGATTTTCGCGAAGACGCGCCCCTGGAGCGCCACATCATCGAGCAGCGCTTGTGGGTGCTGGACGACGAGTCCTTCATCGGATCGCACTATCGCTCCGACAGCTTCAACAAGCCCCCCTACAACCGCTACACCATCATCCGCGCGCAGTTTGACAAGTGGTTCTCCCAGAAGGTGCAGCAGGCCGGTGCGCTGTTGATCTGTGAAACCACGGTAAGCGATCTGCTGATGGATGGCGACCGTGTGGTCGGTGTCCAGACCGACCGTCTGGGCGGCTCGGTGTACGCCGACGTGGTGATCCTTGCCGACGGCGTTAACTCGATACTGGCACGCAAGGCCGGCTTTCGACCGGAACTGCGCCCGGGCGACGTCGCCCTGGCGGTAAAGGAAATCCATTTCCTGCCGCAGGAGGTCGTGGAGAGCCGATTCAACATTTCGGGCGATGCCGGCGTGGTCATCGAAATGGTTGGCAAGATCACCAAAGGGATGATGGGAACGGGCTTTTTGTACACCAACAAGGAATCGCTCACCATTGGCGTCGGCTGCATGTTGTCCGACTTCAAGAAACAGAAGTGCTCCCCCAACCAGCTGTTGGAGGACATGAAAGCCCATCCCTCCATCCGGCCGCTGATGGAAGGCGGGGAGATGAAGGAATACGCCGCGCACCTGATCCCCGAGGGCGGCTACAACGCGATTCCCAAGATCTACGGTGATGGCTGGATGATCGTCGGCGATGCGGGCATGTTCGTCAATGCCGCACACCGCGAGGGCTCCAACCTTGCGATGACCAGCGGACGCTTGGCTGCCGAGACCGTGATTGAACTGGCCGCTGCAAAAAAGGCGTTCACCACGAAGAACCTGGCCCTGTACCGTAACAAGCTCGATGCCAGTTTCGTGATGAAGGACCTCAAGAAGTACCGCAATATGCCGCAGATCTTCCACCGCAACCCGCAGTTCTTCACCACCTATCCGGAACTACTCAACAAGGCTGCGCACACGATGCTCACCGTTGACGGTGTCGACAAAAAGACCAAGGAAAAGCAGGTTCGCAACAGCTTCAAACAGAAACGCTCGCTGTTCGGTCTTATGGGTGACGCCTACAAGATGTGGAGGGCATTCGAATGAGTAACGCGAAGATCGAGGAAAAGCTCTTTCAGAACCGCTACCGCGTCGACGCGGGCCGGCCGCATATCGGCATCAAGAACGCGGACATCTGCGCCGACGAATGCAGGACCCAGCAATGCACGGTCTGCTGTCCGGCCGGCTGCTACACGCTGGAGGGAAACGGCCGCGTCGTCCTGATTACGGACGGTTGCCTGGAATGCGGAACCTGCCGTGTAATTTGCGAGGATTACCGCAACATTAACTGGGAATATCCGCGCGGCGGCTACGGCATCTTGTTCAAGTTCGGCTAAACCTGGGCAAGATCGGACAGCAATCGTGAGCAGCCTTGCGAGCGTCCAAGGATGGAAGCAAACCGTCCGCATGCGGTCGCCAAGTTACGTCGACCTTATGCGCTGCAGTCGATTCCCGAACGATCTGCGGACCGCGGCCTTTACCGGCGCAATCGCCAAGGCGCTGGCAACGCAGCGGCGCCCGCTGATCCGCGGCATGCCGGAGGACTCGTTTCAGCGCCTGCTCCGAAGCTGCTTTATCGACGTCGCTCTGTGCAACGGCGAAGCGGCCGATTGCGAAGCACCCGATGTCGACGAATTCGATGATCTGCTGAGCCTGCTGCTGGACAATCGCACCCAGGCGAGCGAGATCAACGGCTGGCTCGCCTGCTGCGTGGCCTCGGCGGCCATGCACGACGGGCATCTGTGGCAGGACATGGGACTGCCCGACCGGGCACAGCTCTCGCGCCTGCTGTACGAATATTTTCCGGCTCTGGCGACTAAAAACGTCGGCGACATGAAGTGGAAGAAGTTCTTCTACCGCCAGCTCTGCCAGCGCGCCGGCCTGACGATATGCAAATCGCCGAACTGCGCCGACTGTAGCGACTACCAGGCTTGCTTCGGGCCGGAAGCAAACCGGAGTCCGGTCGCATCACTAGCGTACGCGCACGGGTGATGTGACAAAGCCTCCGGCTTGCCCGTAGACATCGCCGGGGGCTTTGCCCGAATCGTGCCGCGGGAGCTGCCCCAAGCGTTTGGGGATTCCCGCTGATCGTTCCAACGATCGCGGCCAACACAGGCACAAGGCCGTGGACGGGAACCGGCCGTCCGTGTCGGGCAGCGCAGCCCCCTGGCAACGCCTGTGGGGAAAGCGTACTGGCGGCCAGTCCCCGAAACCAGGCCGATACGGCAGGGACCTTAGGATCTTTTGCGCGAGGTCAAGCCCAAATGCTTATTTGTCGCATCAAATAGCGATTGGTCCGAGCAGCGAGCCAAGCATTTTGGGCATTCAGCGTTGGCCCGCTTGGCTCGAGCGCGTGGGCTGTTATCTCGAGGTCTAGACGTGCTCCTCACCGGGCGCGAGGCGAACCGTTAGCGCGCGAAGGCGCCTTCGCATGGGTTGGGGTTGCGGCAGGCCATTTGGACAGCGTTTCGGAGTCATTATGGGTTCTCTCGATGCCAGCGGCTTGTCCCAAATTGCGCAGCAGTTGGGCTATCTCGATACCAGCCGCTTATCTCAAATTGCGGAGCAGTCTTCGGCATTCCTGACGCGAAAGCCGTTTCCTTGGTCAAGCCTGCAAGGCATCATCAAGGAGGAGGGATTCCGCCGTCTGTGTTCGGAACTGCCAAGTCCTGAACTGTTTCAACCGCAATTCGGCGTAGAGCGCGCGTATGGACAGCAAAGCCATGACCGCTATGCCTTGCAGTATCGCCCAAGTCTAGATTCCGATTTGTCGCCGGCCTGGCGAGAGTTCGTCAAGGAATTGCTGGCCGAGCCGTACCAGGCGTTCTTACGGCAAATGTTTGGTTTGAAGCCGCATGAGCGTTTCGTCCTGTCGATGCATTGGCACCACGCACCCAACGGCGCCTCGGTTTCCGCGCATACGGATGCCAGCCGCAAGATCGGTTCGCATATCTTCTACTTCAACACCAAAGACGACTGGGATCCGGCCTGGGGCGGACAGACCCTGGTGCTCGATGATGGGGGTCGACTGCGCGCGCATGCCTCGCCTCATATCGACGAGCTGCAACAGGTCGCAGCCTCCGAAATCCTGGGAAACCGGAGTTTCATCTTCAAGCGGACCGAGCATTCCTGGCACGCGGTAAAGCCGATCGCCTGTCCTCCCGATCGACTGCGCAAGGTGTTCATCGTGGTCGCCAATCGGGTGAATCTGCAGGTCCTATGGCGAAGACTGCGCGGCAAGGATCCGGACGGATATCCAATGTGAGGGGCGGCAATTCGCGCCCCTGCTCCAGTGGCCCTGCTGGATCAATTGCTGCTGGGGTCAATTGCCGAGATCGCGCTAAGCTCATCACGCTGATCGCTCAGAGCGGCAGCCGGCGCCACCGCCCGCTGCCGCTCGAGGGACCTTTACCCGCGCCCGGGCATCGGCGGCAGCACTCTTAGGCGATCGCTTGCGGCGCTTTGGCCCGTCGCGCCGCTTGTTCTTTTTCGACCCACTGCTTTAGCTTTTCGACGTGTTCGGCCTCCTCCCGCACGAATTCCTTGGCGACCGCCCGGATCTCCGCGTCCTTGGTCGTTTCGGCAACGCCATAGTAGAACTCGAATCCGCGCTGCTCGCCCTGCAGCGCCGCCTTCAGGGCGCCCAGCCGTGAAAGTGAGGGGTCCCCCGCCCAGAGCGTGGTCATTTCCGGCGTCTGGTTGTCCGGCCATGCCGAGCTCGGCGGAAGATGCAGCACCGCGTGGTGCTCGATACATTTCCTCTTGGCTTCCTCCAGATGACGGCGGGAATACCCGCCGAGTTGACGGAACAGCTCGGCAACATCCCGATTGCCGCATGCCTGCATCGCATCCGCGAGGTGTTCAAAGTGCACGGCCGCGTCCTCCTCCACCTTCACGGCATAGCTGAGGAACTCGTCCAGGGTCTTGATCTCGACTCCGCCTTTATAGATCGCCGCCGCAATCGACAGCGCCGGGCCCTTAGCGGGCACAGTCGTGTCTCCTTCGAAGGAGACCAGAATATCCTCGTTACGAACAAAGCACTGGCAGGCAAGCCGAAAGCGCGGCGGCATATCGTTGACTTCGGCGTCCTTGATTTCTTGCTTGGTGATCTTGCCCAGTTGCCGCAGGAGCTCCTTTTCCTTTTCCGTGATCGCGATGCCATGCCGCGGGCCCGGCGAAAGGTACTTGATCTCGACCAGGCAGGAACCGCACTCGCCATCCTGGCAATCGAACGGGATCGGAATCTTGTGCGACTTGGCCAAAGCGAGGAGCGTTCCTCGATCTCCAGCGACGGCATACACCGTCACGTCGCGCGGCATAGCAGGAGAAGAAAACGTTACGTTGGCCATGATTCGATGTACCTTCCTTGCGAGGAGTTTGAGCACGGTCCAGCGGGGACCTGCCGTCGGATTTTTGGTTAGAAATCGATGAAAAAGTGAACCTTGCCGCTATCACGCCGGTGCGGGGGCATGCGCATAGCATTTTTTCGGGCAGATTTTCATGCACGCCTCGCAACCGATGCAATTCTCCGGCTTGGCGATGGTCATGATCTTCTTTTCGTATTCCTCGTCATCGTCGTCGTCCGGATCCGTGGATACGGCCACGCGCTGCCCATCTTCATCCAGGCCCACCAGCTGCAGGACGTCGCGCGCGCAGACCTTGAAACAACGCCCGCAGCCGATGCACTTGGATTCGTCGATGGACTGCGCATATTGCGGCGTCCACAGCTTGCCGCTGGGCAGCGTGACGGTGAAGTCGGCCATGAAATCAGCCTCCGAGATTGGCGATGCGGGCCCGCAGCTCGGCGAGGGCGGCAAAAGCATCGTGCGCCCGCTGGGCCACCTCGGGGATCTTTTCCCAGCCGGTGGGCAGCTCCTCCGATAGATCGTGCAGCTCCATCTTCAGATTCATCGCCCGGGCCGACAGTTTCTTGCCTTGGGCCTTGAGTTCATCCAGGGATTCGTTCGTGGTTTCCATCCCGACTCCTAGCCGTAATTGGCCACGGCCGAAAATTGCTCGATCATGCCGACACCGGCCTCGACGAACTTTTCGCCTTCGGCCGCCAGCTTCTCCATCGTTTCAAAACCGAAGCGATGCACATCGCGCAGTTGCTTGTTCACGACAACCAGGCGGCCGGCGATAAGTACCAGCCGGCCGAAGCCTTCATGGCTCATCTTCATCATCGGCGAGACCATCACGCCGGTGCGCCGTTCGATCGCCAGGCCAACGGCGTTGAAGAACAGTTCAACGCGCCACAGCACCTCGGGATCCGGATCGCCGATGATCGGCATTTCGCGGCGCTGTTCCTTGGTGATGATGTAGGGCGCGAGCAGGGCCTCGTCACTCTTGCCTTCCCAGGCCCCATGGGCATCCTGGGCCCGCCAGATCTTGATCAGTTCCCGGATGAAGGTCGATTCCATCGCCGCCGCCTTTTGCGCCGGCTCCATCGCTGTTTCAGCCAAGTTGCGCTCCCACGTTGTTTTCGTCTTCAAAATCGAGGGACCGCTCCTTGTCCTTGGCCAGCGCCTTGCGCAGCCACGGCGGGGGCGTACCCTGGAGTACGGCCTGCAGCTTGTCCAGAATGTCCAAAATCACCTCCGGCTGCGGTACCTTGATCGGGTGGATCTTGTTTGCCACGACGCGCGCCGCGCCCGAACCGCCTATGGCCGCCACGTACAGGATGGCGCAATCCTTGATCGCCTCGATCTTCGGGGCCAGCTTGTCTTCGTTGCCGTCTTCCTGCAGGTCGCCTTGAAAGGTAAAGGTCTCGACGAAGTTGTAACCATCCGGCCGCACGTCGTAGACCGCGATGTTCTTGGCCCAGCCGAAATGCGCATCGACGCGCTGCAGGTCTTGGGTGGAAAAGGCCACTTTCATGTTGCGCTCCTACTGTAGGGAATTCGTGGCGTCGGCAACCGCCTTGAGAGTCGCCTCAGGCAGCGGCCAGGCTTGCGGCGTAGCCGCGGCGTGATGCAGATCGGCAAGGAACATGTTGCCGATCTCGAAGATCACCTCCCGCGTGCCGCGATAGCCAAGCATTAGTTTGTGCGCCGCGCCCAGTCGATCGAACATCGGCAGGCCCGCACGGTAGTGGGGAATATGCAAACGCTCGGCGGCCTGGCGACCATGCGAATGTGTCACCAGCAGGTCGCAGCCCGCGGCGCCCTTTTCCAGGTCTTCCAGATCACCGATGATCACTTGCGCGGCCGGCATCTTTTCCAGCAGTGGCGACTGCGTCGTGGTAATGGCACAGGTGATCTCGCAACCCATCTCCTGCAGCAGGTTCGCGAGCGTCCAAAGCAGGTCCGGTTCGGCGCCGATGGCGACTTTCTTGCCACCGAAGTAAAAGTGGGCATCGAGCATCGCGTCTTGCAACTGGCTGCGCTGGCGCCGCCACTTCGCCGGTACCGGCACACCGGAAAGTTCGGAGAGCCAGGCCAAGAGGCGATCGTTGGCCTCCAGCCCGGTGAGCCGATCGAACAGCACGAACGGAGCTCCAGTCCGCTGCTGCATCCGCTCGGCGCAAGGACGCATCTGCTCGCCGATGGCTATCGTTGCGACCGACGCGCCCATGTTGCGCGCCTGGGCCAAGGTCGTGCCACCCATGGTGGTCGGGCTGAACTCCTCCGACATGTGGCCGTCCAGGGAGCCCGACAGATCCGGCAATACCAGCGGCACAAGACCGAAGGACTGGACGATCTCGCGCAGCTCCTCGACATCGGCAGGGCTCAGGTGGCAACCGGGGAGAATATTGATTTGTCTTGGCGACTTTTGCTGCCCGGCTGGCACCAGCGTTTCGATAAGCGCGCTCACCGCGTTGGCCCAACCATCTTGGAAGGCACCGATGTAATCGGGGGTAGACACGTAGACGATCGGCGTATCGGCAAGCTCGGGATGCTTTTGCCCTATGAGTTGCAGGTAGGCATGCACGTCATCGCCCTTGGTTTCCGTCAGCCCGGTCGAGCAGATGGCGATGAGGTCGGGCTTGGCGCGGCTGCGGATATTGAGTACCGCCTTTTCGACATTGTCGAGGCCGCCCATGATCGTCGTGGCCTCGTTCATGGCCGTGGTCTGCAGCGGTATCGCCTCGCGGAAATGCCGCACCAGCAGCACCAGCCCGAAGGACGCGCAGCCCTGCGAGCCATGCATCACCGGCATGCACCGATTCATGCCCAGAAACGCGTAGCTAGCGCCCAGCGGTTGGCTCATCTTGAGCGGATTGACCGCTGCCGCTTTGCTCGGGTGAAGGACGATGGCCATGGCGTCGGATCCGGATCCCGTTCAGGCGCAAGTCCCATCCCACGGCGCGGCCTTGCGAACTTGCGCCCAAACCGGGTTGTGCAGTGTCTTGTCGATCTCTTTCACCAGGGTAACCATGCCTTCGTAGCCGGCAAAAGCGTGATGCCGCTCCTGGTTGATATCCATCCAGGGCATCTTTGCCTTCAGAGCGACGAACTGGGAGCGCCCACCGGAGAGCATGATGTCGGCCCGTGCTTCCTTGAGCATCTTGTACATTTCCCGCGGCGGCATGTCATCGATCATGTGGGCCTCGTCCCCCATGATTTCCTTGATTCGGTCCTTGTCTTCCTTTGTGGATTTCTTGACGCTGGTGCCGACAATCTCTATGCCGATTTCCTGCAAGGCAGCCACCACGGACCAGGACTTGACCCCTCCGGTGATCAGCAGCACGCGTTTGCCTTGCAGCCGTTGCCGGTACGGTTCGATGCGCTCCCAGGCGCGCGCCTCCTCGGCCCTGATCAGGGCCTCGGTCCGCGCGAGGATCGCCTCGGGCGCGCCCTGGCGCACCAGCAACCGCGCAATCTCCCGCAAGGAATCGGACATGTCGCCGATGCCGTAGAACGAGCCCTCGAAATACGGAATCTGGTAGCGCTCTTCCATCTTGCGCGCGACGTTGATCATGGCCTTGGAGCAGACCATCATCGCCGCCTTGGCGCGATGCGAATAGGCGATCTCCCGGTAACGCGCGTCGCCGCTGATGCAGGCCAGTACCCGAACGCCCATCGCATCGAGCAAGGGTTTGACCTGCCACAATTCGCCCGAGAGGTTGTACTCGCCGATGATGTTGATGTCGTAGGGCGTCGTGAAATCGGGCTCGGCAGTGCCGATCACGTAGTCGAGCAGCGCCTCGCCCGCGAGCTTGTTGCCCAGATTCTTGACCCCGGCAAAGCCGGGCGCTTGGACCGGGATCACGGGCTTGCCGAACTTCGCGCTGGCAGCCTTGCAGACGACCTCGATGTCGTCGCCGATCAGCGCGGTGACGCAGGTCTGGTAGACGAAAACGGCGGGCGGGTCGTACTGCTCGATGATCTGCTTGATCGCCTTGTACAGGCGTTTTTCACCGCCGTAGATCACGTCGAGTTCGCTGATGTCGGTGGTAAAGCCGGTGCGAAAGGTCAGCGGTCCCGAGGAAAGGGCGTGGCGGTTGTCCCAGGAATTTCCCTCGCAGGCGATCGGTCCATGCACCAGGTGCGCCACGTCGACGATCGGCTGCAGCGCGATCTTGGCGCCGTCAAAGGCACAGCCGCCGGCCGCTGCGCCGGGCGCGAGCTGCTTGCTGCAGCCCTTCTTGCGCTCCTTCTCCGACTTGCCCTGGTTCTTGTCGCAACCGGGCTCGTTGAAGACATCCTGCACCTTCGCCGTCAGTATCACCGACATGTCCTACCCCGCTATTTCCGGCCGCAGTGCTTTACAACTGCGGCAGGCCGCCCGTCTGTGCCGGAATTGCCCGCCCGACTCAACGAATGATGTCGAACGAATAATCCGTCTTGGATGGGATGTTCGTCTTGGCGTCGAGCGTCTCGAAAAACTCGTCGAGCAGCATCACCAGCACGCGCATGCCGCCCTCGTAGCCCCAGATCGGCGTGCGGTGATAGTGATGCCGATCGAAAATCGGGAACACCAGGCGGATCAAGGGAACCCCGGTATCGCGCTCCAGGTACTTGCCGTAGGTATTGCCGATGAGGAAATCGACCGGCTCCGTGAACAGCAGCGAACGCATGTGCCAGAGGTCGCGCTTAGGGTATACCTTGCAGCCCTTGCCAAAGGGCGAGGCATCGAACAGCGCCTGGATCTTGGCGGCCCATTCGGTATCGCCGTTGGTCGACAGCACGTGCGTGGGCTCGGCGCCCAACTCCAGCAGGAATTGCGTCATTCCCAGCAAGAAGTCCGGATCTCCGTACAGCGCGTACTTCTTCCCATGCAGGTGCGCCTGCGAATCGGCGATCGCATCGACCAGCCGGCCGCGCTCGCGCTCCAGTTCGGCGGGAATCGGTTTGCCGGTGATGCGTGCGATTTCCATCAGGAACTTGTCCGTGCCCGACACACCCATCGGGTGGTTCAGGGCGACGACTTCCTGGCCGTGCTCGGCGATGAATTTGGCGGTCTTTTGCGCCGAGAACTCCTGGAAGACGATCGAGGCCTTTGCGTTGAGCGCCGCTTCGACCTGCTGTTTCGTTGTTCCGCCGTCATACATGCGAAAGGTCCCGTCGGTCGGGGTATTCCAGTTATCCGAGGGGTTGCACAAAAAGGTGTGCTCGACGTCCATCAGTTTGAAGATGCGCCGCACTTCGGGAATGTTGCCGACCACAAAGCCGTCGAAGCCGCCGATGAAATTGATCGAATCATTGGGAGTGCGCTCCAGCTTCGGCGCGGTATCGGCCTTGCCGTCCCAGAAGTGCTTGATGATTCCCAGCAGCGCGTTGTCGTAGCCGGTGATGTGGCTGCCGACAAAGGCAGGAGTGTGGGCGAACGGAACATCGAACTCGCCGGGCAGGCTGCCCTTTTCCTTGGCGGTCTTGATAAAGGCGTTCAGGTCGTCGCCGATCACCTCGGCCATGCAGGTGGTGGACACCGCGATCATTTCCGGTTTGTACAGGTTGTACGTGTTGGCCAGGCCGTCGACCATGTTGTTCAGTCCCCCGAACACGGCCGCGTCCTCGGTCATCGAGGAGGAAACGCACGAGGTCGGCTCCTTGAAATGGCGCGAGAAATGCGACCGGTAGTAGGCCACGCAGCCTTGCGAGCCGTGCACGAAGGACAAGGTCTTGGCAAATCCGTTGGCCGCAAATACCGCGCCCAGCGGCTGGCAGGCCTTGGCCGGGTTTATGGTCAGCGAATCCCGGGCGAAGTTCTTGTCCTTGTATTCGGCCGTCTTGGTCCATTCGACGATCTGCTGGACCTGGTCGGCCGGGACCGGATATTCGAAATTCTTTTTCTTGTTTTCGAACAGCTCGAGATATTCGGGCTGACGGAACAAGGTCTCGTGATCGAGAATGCTCTCGGCGTTTTGCGGCATGATGAAACTCCGTAACTAGTAAGCCTTGGTGGGTTGGGAGCGCCGGAAGGCAGTAGCCTCGGCTGGCGCCCGTCACATTTCACCGTCTCATTTCCATGGGGCCTTCGTCAGGTTCCACACGGGACTATTGATCGCCATGTCCATGTCGCGAGCAAAGATGCCAAAGCCGTCATAGCCATGGTAGGGGCCCGAATAATCCCAGGAGTGCATCTGGCGGAAGGGAACTCCCATCTTCTGGAACACGTACTTTTCCTTGATCCCCGAGCCGACCAGGTCGGGCTGGACCTTCTCGACGAACTTCTCGAATTCAAAGCCGGTGACGTCGTCATATATCAGCGTGCCGTCCTTGACGTAATGCGTGGTCCGCTGATAGTCGTCGTTGTGACCGAACTCGTAGCCGGTACCGACCACGTTCATGCCCAGATCCTCGTAGGCACCGATCACGTGCCGCGGGCGCAGTCCGCCGACGAACAGCATTACCGTCTTGCCTTCTAGGCGTGGCCGGTACTTGGCGATGACCGCATCGGTCAGGGCTTTGTACTTGGCGATGACACGCTCGGCGTTTTCCTTGATCCGGTCGTCGAAGTGCCCGGCGATTTCGCGCAGCGAGGCCTCGATCTTGGAGGGCCCGAAAAAGTTGTACTCGACCCACGGCACGCCGTACTTTTCTTCCATGTGCCGGCTGATGTAGTTCATCGAGCGGTAGCAGTGCAGCACGTTGAGCTTGGCCTTGGGCGTGTTCTCCAACTCAGCGATGGAGCCGTCGCCGGACCACTGGGCAATCACGCGCAAACCCATTTCCTCGAGCAGGATGCGCGAGGACCAGGCGTCGCCGCCGATGTTGTAGTCGCCGATGATGGCAACGTCGTAGGGTGTGGACTCGAACGCGTGCTTGTTCGGGTCGGTCTTGTCGAACACCCAGTCGCGCACCGCGTCGTTGGCGATATGGTGGCCCAGCGATTGCGAGACGCCGCGAAAGCCCTCGCAGCGCACCGGCACGATCGTGTGATTGTTCAGTTCCTTGGACTTTTTCTTCGACACGGCCTCGATATCGTCACCGATCAACCCAATCGGGCATTCGGACTGGATCGTGATTCCCTTGTTGAGCGGGAACAGACCTTGAATCTCGTCGATGATCTTGTCGAGCTTCTTGTCACCGCCGAAGACGATGTCCTTTTCCTGGAAATCGGACGTGAACTGCATCGTCACGAAGGTGTCGATGCCGGTGGTGCCAATGTAGTAGTTGCGGCGCGAACCCCAGGAATACTGGCCGCAGCCGACCGGTCCGTGGGAGATGTGGATCATGTCTTTGATCGGGCCCCAGACGACGCCCTTGGATCCGGCGTATGCGCAGCCGCGGATGGTCATCACCCCGGGGATGGACTTGATGTTCGACTTGACGTTGCAGTCGGTCTTGCCTTCTTCGAAGGTGTTCAGGTGCTTGGCCCGCCGCTTCGCCGTTTTTTCCGGGTAGGCCTTCAAGACCTCCTCGATCAGTTGCTTGTTGCGCTGCTTGCTCTGTTCCAGGGTGAGGCTCATTTGCTGCCCTCCGATGCGATTACGGTGGTTTTTCAGACAATTGCGTTTCCGCTCTTGCGGAGCGCTCCGCAAAGACGTGGCAGACGCCGGTCTTTGCGTAGCGTTCCGCCCGCGGCAATGATTCCAGGCCGCCGCGGGCGTACGTCACATTGCTATCGCTTCCTTACGCCGCCGCGGCCAGTTCGGCAGCCTTCTTACCGACCTGCGATTCGTCGACCGGCTTCATGATCCCGTGGGCCATGAGCAGATCTTCGAGTTCATCCATCGTTATCGGCGTCGGAATCGTCCCGTTACCCACATTGGCATGGATCTTGTTCGCCAGCTGGCGGTACTCGTCGGCCTGCTTGGACTCCGGTGCGTATTCGAGCACCGTCATACGGCGCAGTTCGGCGTGTTGCACGATGTTGTCGCGCGGCACGAAGTGGATCAGCTTCGTTCCCAGCTTTTTAGCAAGGGAATCGGCCAGTTCGTATTCCTTGTCGGTCTGGCGCTCGTTGCACACCAGGGCGCCCAGGCGCACGCCACCGGAGTTGGCGTACTTCAAAATGCCCTTGGAGATGTTGTTGGCGGCGTACATCGCCATCATCTCGCCGGACATGACGATGTAGATCTCTTGGGCCTTGTTCTCGCGGATCGGCATTGCGAAGCCGCCGCACACCACGTCGCCGAGCACGTCGTAGGAGACGTAGTCGACGCCGTCGTAGGCACCCTCCTCCTCCAAAAAGTTGATCGAGGTGATGACGCCACGGCCGGCGCAGCCGACGCCCGGCTCCGGGCCGCCGGATTCGACGCAACGGATGTCCCGGTAGCCGATCTTCATCACGTCTTCGAGCTCGAGGTCTTCGACAGAACCGGCATCGGCAGCCAGAGACAAGATGGTGTCCTGGGCCTTAGCATGCAAGATGAGACGGGTCGAGTCGGCCTTGGGGTCACAGCCGACGATGAGAATCTTCTGGCCCATTTCTGCCAGGGCTGCGAGGGTGTTCTGCGAAGTCGTCGACTTGCCGATGCCCCCTTTGCCGTAAAACGCGATTTGCCTGAGTTTGGCCATGTTCTAAAGCTCCTGTTAAGAGATAAGGTAATTTCCTACGCAGATCCACCATTCATCGAACGTGCATCCAGTTGCGCCTCTCTGAGTAACCCTATAGCTCTTCGGTTGTAGTCACGCGTTCGGCAAAACATCTGCGGTGCAAGCTATCCTTAGCAACCGCTGTGCCACCGCCCGACATATTTCCCAACTATCTGTTTATCAAGGTGATTTTTTTGATCCCCGGAACTTTGGCAGGCGCCCTGGGGCGTGTGGGAAAACCCACAAGGCCGCTGCCCTTGTCGGGAACAAGACACGGCGCTGCCCGGCCGTTGGAGGCCGGCGCAAGGCGCGAAGGCAGCCTGGCATCGAGCATTTCGAGGGCAAGCGCACCCCCAACTGCGGCCTCCTGCTTGCCTTTGCGGACCTCCACCGTCGCTTGTCGGGCCCCGACTGCAGCCGTCGGCGCTGGTGCTGAGCCGACGCCGGGCACCGGGAATGAACTTTGCTTCCCTAGCTATAGATCTTCTTTAACGCAACGGAGCAACAATGCAAATCGGCGTGGAAGCCCAGCGCGCGGTGGAGAACCGACGTGTATTCGTGATCGACGAGGACGAGATCAACCGGGCCGCCCTGCAATTCATGTTGGCAGACGAGAACGAGACCCATGAATTTGCCGGCGTGGATGCCGCGCTGGCCAAGGGCGAACAATGGCCGCCGGACCTGGTGTTGGTCGGCACCACAGTCGTTGCCCGGGGCGGGACTGAGCTGCTGCTGCGCCTGCGCGCAGCCTGGAGCGGCGTCAAGCTGCTGGTAGTCTGCGATACGGCCGACATCGCCTGCGTGTCCGCCACCAAGGCTACCGGCGCGGACGATGCGCTGCCACGGCCGTTCAAACTCGAAACGGTGCGCCGCAAGGCCGATCGTTTGCTCGGCCGCAAGGTGGAACTCAAGATTCCGGTGGTCCTCACGTGAACCGCAACGTGCTTCGCCCCGCGGATGAGTCCGCCTCCGGCGCTGCCGGCCGCGCAGCAGTTAGCGGCCGCGTGCCGGTCGCCCTCGTTGCAGTCGCCGCAAAAGGCGCTGCACGGCCGACGTCGCTTGAGCAGGCCGCTGGGCCTTTGCCCAACCCCCATTTCGACCGTATCGGTGGTGCGCCGGCGATTCGCCTGCTGACGGAGCGTTTTTATCACCACATGGACAGCCTGCCCGAGGCCGCGACGATACGGGCAATGCATCCCGCCGACCTGAGCCGGCCGAAGGACATCTTGTACAAGTATCTGGTCGGCTGGATGGGTGGACCGCAGCTGTACGCCGCCGAGCGCGGACAGCCTCGCCTGCGCCATGCGCACCTGCCCTTCGCGATCGGCGATGCGGAGCACGAAGCCTGGATGGCATGCATGAATCTCGCGCTCTCGGAAGCGGTCGCCGACGAGAGCTTTCGGGCTGAAATCGCGCAGGCCTTTCATAAGACCGCGAGTTTTCTGCGCAATCGCTAAAACCCATCCCAACAACTACCAACCAAGCTAGGACCCAACCATGACCTCCATCACCGAAACGCCCTTCGCCTCGCTCGACGCCGAAGGCCGACTATTGAGCCCGGTTCACAAGGGCCCCATCAAACCCGGCGTATTTGGCTTTCGCGGCGAGATTGCGCTCAAGTTTGCCGAGAAGCTCTCGGACGAAGCACGCCCACCGGAGATCAAATTGGACCAGGTGATGATGAGCGCTGCTGCGGGGTCGGCGACGATCGGCTTTCTCGCCGGATTTGCCGTTTCGCTGGAACACCTGCGACTGCTCTGCGAGGTCCTGGGCGACAAGCTGACTCCGACTGGTAAGTATTTTTTCTTCGCCGGCAACCTCGATATTTCTAAGAAGTATCAGATCTCGTACGGCGGCGCCAACTTCTGGGTACTGCCTCTGGACGAGGCCACGGTCTACAACGAACTGCTCGATGAATTTCGGATCGAAAAAAGCGATCTGAAGAAACTCGATACCGCAGGAAAATTGCGCGCGATCAGCGACAAGGCTGC
>Ga0209415_10002468_pt1 | contig 34650 bp, 31 predicted proteins | sample PeaSoiSIISIP2007_FD_187696 | JGI IMG/M metagenome (GOLD analysis project Ga0209415, IMG submission 187696) | Peat soil microbial communities from Weissenstadt, Germany - SII-SIP-2007 (SPAdes) (version 2) | ecosystem: Environmental > Terrestrial > Soil > Wetlands > Peat | place: Germany... | reverse complement strand
GCCAGGCCGAGGCGCGGGTGGCCCGCCGCCTCGCCGCACTCGAGCCGCTCACGCTCGACACCCTGCCCCCCATGGAGACCATCGAAGCCGAGGTCCGCCGCTGCCCAATCGGGCGCACCATCGCGGCGATCTGCCGCGATCTCGGCATTGCCCCGTCGCTGTGCGACGGGATGTTCTGGAACCGGGTGTTCGACGCGATCCGGCTGTATCGCGGCGGCCTCGGCAGTTTCGTGCTGGAGGTGAAGCGGCGGGAGCAGCGGTTCGAGAAGGAGGAATGGAAGCATCCGGGGCTGGACTTGCCGGAGGAGACCCGCGACGGGATCCGCCGCGTGCTGGGCTTCCGCATCGGCGAGACTCCGCTCGATCCGTTCGCTGTGGTGGCGGCACCCGGGGCGCGGTTTGCCGCCGCCGCGACCGGGCCGCCCTGAACGCTGCGTACCGACGGTCCGAGGCTGACGAACGGGGCCAGGTGATGGCTGGCCCCGGTGTTCCGATTCGGTCATCCAGCTGCTCGGCGGCGGGAGGGAACGTAGCGGGTGCGTGCCGGCCCGATCACCCTCACCCTCGGTGCTTCGCACCATCGACCTCTCCCGCGAGGCGGGAGAGGTTTCCGGGGCGCGAGAACCCCTCCCCGCAACCTTGGTCCGCTTCGCGGCCCAAGCCCACAAGGGGAGGGGAAGGCATTGGTATCCCGGCAACTCTCGCGATTTCAACCAGGGCGGATCGGTCGCCTCCGCCGCATCTCATCTTATGCGCCGCGATCTCCGGTACAGCGAAACGAGACATCTGCGAGACGGTGCTGACGTTCATCGGTACCGGACGCCCATCCCAGCGCTTCCCCGTCTCATGGCAGGCCTCGTGATCTCTTGTGCAGCGAAACGAGACGCGCATGAGATACGCTTGGCGTTACCCCGCAGGTGCTACCGCGAGCAGCCGTCCGCCTCGGCAAGCTCGATCCGCTTCGGCCGTTTCTCACTCCATGCGGCGTAGTCCTGCGTACCGCGAAACGAGACGGCTATGAGACGCCGTGTCGTGGCCGTTCGTCTTTCACCCGACGGGCCATCGTCTCCGGTGCAGCGAAACGAGACGCCGGCGAGATTCCGCTTTGCCTGGCCGGATTCTCACACCACGCGTCGCCGTCTCTCCTCCAGCGAAACGAGACGCCAGCGAGACGCCGCTGACTGCCCCACGCACTGCGTTCGTGCTGAGGGGCAGCCGTGCAGGGCCGCAGCGTGGCGCCGCCGCCCGGTCACGGCCCGACCCTGCCCTGCCGGTTCCAGTAAGAGCAGAAGCGGTCTAGTGGTCGACGTCGGCCCACACCTTGCGCTTCACTGCGTAGGTCAGGCCGGTCATCACCACCAGGAACAGCACCACCCGCCAGCCGATCTGCTTGCGCTCCACCAGCTCGGGGTTCGCCGCCCAGGCCATGAACGTCACCACGTCATGCGACATCTGCGCCACGGTGTTCGGCGTGCCGTCGGTATAGGCCACCTGGCCGTCATGCAGCGGCTGCGGCATGGCGATCTGATGGCCAGGGAAATACTCGTTGTAGTTCATCCCGCCCTGCATGGTGAACGTGGGCGGCGGTGCGGCGAAGCCGGTCAGGATGGCATAGATGTAGTCGGCGTGGCCCTCGCGCCCGTTGACGATCACCGACAGATCCGGCGGCAGCGCCCCGTTTTCCGCCGCCCGCGCCGCCTGCTCATTGGGGAAGGGCGAGCGGAACTGGCTGCCCGGCGTGGCCGGCCCTTCCTTCGGCTGGCCCTGGTCGTCCACGCCCTGCGGCACCGTCACCGCCGCGGCGATCGCCGTGATTTCCTGCAGCGACAAGCCGATCCCCGCCAGGTCGCGATAGTGCAGTTGCTTCATCGAATGGCAGGCAGAGCAAACCTCGGAATAGACCTGGAAGCCGCGTTGCGCGGCGGCGAGGTCGAAGGTGCCGAACGGGCCCTCCCAGCTCCATTGCTGCTGCGGCGGCGTCGGTGCTTCCTGCGCCAGCGTCGGCGCGGCGGCCAGCCCGCCCAGCAGCAGGGCGGCGAAAATCGAACGGAGCGCGCGCATCAGGCCTTCTCCATCGGCTTCGCTGTCGCCCCGCCCGGCAACGGCCCCCCTCCCCCACCGATCACCGGCCGGCTGATGCTGTCCGGCAGCGGCAGCGGGTGCTCAAGCTTGCCCAGCACCGGCAGGATCACCAGGAAATGCAGGAAGTAGTAAAGCGTGCAGACGCGGCTGAGCACCACCCAGATGCCCTCCGGCTTGTGCGCGCCACACACGCCGAGCCCGATCACCGCCGCCACCCAGACCCAGATCAGCTGCCGGTAGACCGGGCGGAAGCGGGCGCTGCGCACCCGGGAGGTGTCCAGCCACGGCAGCACGAAGAGGATCAGCAGCGAGCCGAACATCAGGCACACGCCAGCCAGCTTGTTCGGGATCGAGCGCAGGATGGCGTAGTAGGGCAGGAAGTACCATTCCGGGACGATATCGGCCGGGGTCTGCAACGGGTTGGCGGGGATGAAATTGTTCGGGTCGCCCAGCGCATTCGGCATGAAGAACACGAACGCCGCGTAGACCAGCAGGAACACGCAGATGCCGACGCTGTCCTTCGCCGTGTAGTACGGGTGGAACGGCACCGTGTCCTGCGGCGACTTCACGTCGATGCCCAGCGGGTTGTTCGAGCCGACGATGTGCAGCGCCGCGACATGCAGGAAGATCACGGCGACCAGCACGAACGGCAGCAGGTAGTGCAGCGAGAAGAAGCGGTTCAGCGTCGGGTTGTCGACGCTGAACCCTCCCCACAGCCAGGTGACGATCGGGGGGCCGACCCCCGGGAAGGCGGAGAACAGGTTGGTGATGACGGTGGCGCCCCAGTACGACATCTGCCCCCAGGGCAGCACGTAGCCCATGAACGCGGTGGCCATCATCACCAGCAGGATGACGACGCCCAGCATCCACAGCAGCTCGCGCGGGTATTTATAGGAGCCGTAGTACAGGCCCCGGAACATGTGGATGTAGGTGACGATGAAGAACATCGACGCACCGTTCTGGTGCAGGTAGCGGATCAGCCAGCCATAGTTCACGTCGCGCATGATGTGCTGGATGGAATCGAACGCGAGCAGGGTGTTCGGCTGGTAGTTCATCGCCAGCAGGACGCCGGTGGCGATCATGATTCCCAGGATGACCATCGCCAGGGCGCCGAAATTCCAGAAATAGTTGAAATTCTTCGGCGTCGGAAAGATCGCGTATTCCTTCTGCATCATCGTGAAGATGGGCAGGCGGGTGTCGATCCACTGGATCACGGGATTGCTGAAGCTGCTGTCGTGCTGCTGGCCGGCCATCGGCGGTTTCCTCTCGTCAGCCGATCTTGATCTTGGCGTCGGTGTCGAACGCGTATGGCGGCAGCGCCAGGTTGGCAGGTGCCGGCCCGTGGCGCACCCGCCCCGACGTATCGTACTGGCTGCCGTGGCAGGGGCAGAACCAGCCACCCCAATCGCCGCGCGGATCGGACGGTTTGTTGCCCAGCGGCACACAGCCCAGATGCGTGCAGATGCCGATCAGCACGATCCACTGCGCGTGGTTGGGCTTCACCCGCGCCGAGTCGGCCTGCGGATCGATGAGCTGGGAAAGCTGGACGTCTTCGGCTTGCTTGATCTCGGTGGGCGTGCGATGGCGGACGAAGATCGGCTTGCCCTGCCAGACGACGGTGATGCCGGAGCCCTCGGGGATCGGGGTTATGTCCAGTTCCACCGCCGACAGCGCGAGCACGTCCTTCGACGGGTTCATCGAGTCGATCAGGGTCCAGGCGAAAGCCGCCCCGCCGATCGCCGCGGCGGCGCCAGTGACGAGCTTCAGGAAATCGCGCTTGGTAACCTCTCCGGCATGGCCGTGGCCGAGCGTCGCGGCGGAGTCTGCCATTCTACCCCTCATTCCCTTTTTGGGCCGGGCACCGGCGTGCCTGACCGCGGACGGACCAAGCGGCCAGCCCGATCTTCTGCCGTGCCAAGCGGCCTGACGGGCCGCGCGGCGCAGTGTAAGGGTGCGTCTTGGGCACTGCAACACGCCCCCCTGCACCGGCGGCGCGACACGGGCTACCCTGATCGCGTGATCGGAACAACCCCTATGACCGAGGCTGCGTTGGAAAATCCCCTGCCCGTGGCGCATCTGGCGCTGCGGGAGCCGGCGCGGGCCTGGTTCGAGGCGCTGCGCGACCGGCTGTGCGCCGCGTTCGAGGCGATCGAGGACGATGCGGCCCTCGGCGCGGTCGCCGGGGCGGTCGCCGGGAAGCCAGCCGAGCGGGCCGCCGGACGGTTCGTCCGCAGCTCCTGGTCCCGGCCTACCCCGGACGGGTCGGATGGAGGTGGCGGCGTCATCAGCCTGATGCGGGGACAGGTGTTCGAGAAGGTGGGGGTCAACGTCTCCACCGTGTGGGGCGAGTTCAGCCCGGAATTCCGTGCGCAGATTCCTGGCGCGGCGGAGGACCCGCGCTTCTGGGCCAGCGGCATCAGCCTGGTCGCGCACATGCGGTCGCCGCGCGTGCCGGCGGCGCATTTCAACACGCGGATGCTGATCACCACCAAGGGCTGGTTCGGCGGCGGTGGCGACCTGACGCCGATGCGGCTGGACACGCCCGAGGCGCTGGACGATGCCGCCGACTTCCACGCCGCGTTCCAGGCCGCCTGCGACCGGCACGACCCCGGTTATTACGCGTCGTTCAAGGCGTGGTGCGACCGCTATTTCTTCCTGCCGCACCGCGACGAGCCGCGCGGCGCCGGCGGCATCTTCTTCGACCACCATAATACCGGGGATCCCGACGTGGACTTTGCCTTCGTGCGCGACGTCGGCGAGGCGTTTCTCGACGCCTTCCCCCGCATCGTGCGCCGCCGCATGCACGAGGCCTGGACCGAGGCCGAGCGCGTCCATCAACTGGCGCGGCGCGGGCGCTATGTGGAGTTCAACCTGATCCACGACCGTGGCACCCTGTTCGGCCTGAAGACCGGCGGCAATGTTGAGGCGATCCTGATGAGCCTGCCGCCGCTGGTGGCTTGGCCGTAACTGGTGAGAGGAGGGGCAGAAAAATGACTGATACGATCCTGTTTCCCGGCGTGGTGGAGTGGTCCGGGGAAAATCCTGGCATTTCGCTGAAGGAGCATCCGGACGGGCCGTTCGTCACCCTCGCGAGTTTCTTCCGCGTGGTGCTGTCGCCGTTCGGTCGCGGCCACGCGCTGGTGCTGCTGCTGTCGCCGCAGGAGGCCAGCCCTCCGGCAGCGCAGGCCAATTTGTGCCTGACCGATAATGAAAGGCTCGCGCATTTCCTGGTGGACGGGTTCGTGGCCAGTTTCGGTGCGTTCAAGGGAACGCCGGGGCTGGCCCGGCTGGCATACCGCAAGCTGGACGAGGTGTCGGCATCGGGCGATCCGGGCAGCGTGTATTCCGAAACGGTGCGCGCCGGCGAGCTGACGGTGGTGCTGACCTGGAGCGGCCTCGGCCCACCGTTCTGCTTCGCATTCCCGCCGGAGCGCTCGGCGACCGGGCGGCATCACATGCCCAGCCTGTTCGTCCCCTGCGCGGATGCCACCGTGACGGTGAATGGCCGCGTGCTGCCGGGCAAGCCGGTGCCGCGCGAGGTCGCCGGTCACTCCATCAGCACGGCGATGCTGGCGTTTTCAGAGACGTGGATCAGGACGTGACGTTAGGTCTGGTAGGAGGACCTTGCAAAAACCACGACGCCGTTGGCCGGGATGACGACTGGCGCGGATGCGGTAAATCCGTGTAGCGGACCGCCGTTTGCCTGAACCCCGGCCCCGTTCCCGGCGACCCAGGGATTGACCCAGTTGTCATACACATCGCTGTTGAACACCTCGGTCCAAAAGCCTGCGGCGGGAAAACCCAGATTGTAGCTGTACCACGTGGCTTCGGCGAGCGAGGCGACCACGATCACGTCCTGACCGGTACCCTCCAGCCACCGATGAAAGGCAAGAACACGGTCGGTATCCGACCCGTAGAATGCGTTCACATTATCGCCTCTTAGTGCCGGCTGATTTTGCCGAAGACGGATCAGATCCTGCGTAAAGCGGAGATGATCCGGCATGACGTGGTCGGCATCGCTGTTCAGACCATCCCACGACAACAGGTTTGGGCCGTTTGGGTTGGTGTCCCAGGGCTTGGCCTCAAGGAACTCCTGGCCCATGAAAAGCTGGGGAATTCCAGGGGCGGTGAGCAGAATTGCGGTGGCGAACCGGCTGCGGCTGCGCGCGTACCACGAGCGAGGGTTGGAAGAGTCAGCAAGTGTGGGAATACGCGGGCTCCGACCTGCCATGACGAGATCATGATTTTCGATGCAGGTTACTGCCCGCCACGCGTGGTCGAATCCAGGCGGATAGAGAGCGCGACCTATGGCAGAGACGGAAACGGCGGCATCGGCTCCGCCGGAGGCCGCTCCAACCGCGTCACGCAGGGTGCCGCGCAGGTAGTCATGCTGCACGACATCGAAGCCCGCGCCGCCTGCTGAAGCAGCGGCGACTACCGGCTGCGCCGTCGAAGGAATGTCGGAGAATTCGCCAGGCCAGAACTCGGCGTTCTGCAGGATCCGATTCTGCTGGTTGCGCAACCGTGTTGTGAGGGCGCGACAGAATTCCCAGCCGCTTCCCTGATTCGTGGAGAGTAGAATACTGATCTCGTCGTAGCGAAAACCGTCGGCGTGAAATTCGTCGATGTAGTGCAGGGCGTTATCCGTCAGAAATCGGCACACATCGGCATTCCAAAGGGCGAACGCAAGGCCACCGGTGCCGCGGTCCTGGTCGGTGAAATACAGACTATCGTTATTGTTGCCTACATTCTGGACTCGATCGAGATAGTAGATGCAATTGTCGTCGAACTGACCATTGACGGAGAATCCGCCAGCGTGATTATAAACTACATCGAAAGTGACGGCGATGCCATGGACGTGGCACAAGTCCACCAGAACCTTGAGTTGGGCCGGCCCTGATTGGATGTCTTCGAGCCGAAGTGGCGCCAGTTGCCTGGCCGCCAGCAAGTCATTGATCGTCGCCAGATAGGCGGGCAGATCCGCGGCGGCGGCGACATACGGAAAGTCCGGTGAGAAGAGGTCCGCCCCTCCGTACCCCATCGACGGATTTGCCTCCTGCTCGTCCATCGGCAACGGTTGCAGGACGTTCGCGCCCAAGGCAGCGAGATACGAAACTTTGCAAGCAACATCGAGGAAGTTCGAGGCGACTCCCGGTGTTCGGATTGCGTAGGTTCCAATATGCAGTTGATAAATGGTCATGTCAGAAAAATCCGGGGTGAGAAAGCCGGCGTCATGCCAAGGGTAAGCGCCGGACGCTCGCAAGATGCTGCAGCAGTCCGGAAACCCGTTCGATGAAAGTTCACGGGCGTATGGGTCACGCTTGTATCCGCTCGATCCCTCGCCGGCGATCCAGAAGCGATACGGGTCTCCATCCCGCGCACCGGCCTGAAAGCCCGTCCAGTAACCCGAAGCATCTTTGCTGAGAAGGCGGTCGTCAGTTTGGTTGTCATAGACCTGGCCGCCGAAGCTGCCGTTCAGGTAGACTGCCGTTGCACGCGGTGCCCAAACCCGGAACGAAGCGCCATCCGGTAGAATTTTCGTGCCGGTCGGGGTTGCAGCGGAGATGTTCTTTTGTGAAAGCATGCGTCCTCCTGCCAGGCGTCGAGATCGAGGGAATTATACTGCTATATCGTGAGACCCGAGCTGCCTTCCACGTTCGTGATGCAATCAGTAACGCAGCGACCATCGCTCGTCCACATAAATCCGCCCGCCGATAGCGCCGCATCCCGCTGCGAAACACCAACAACGCCAATGCCACACAGGCCAGAGCCGCCGCGACCACCAGCATCCCGCTGCCACGCAACGCGTCTCTGGCCGCCTCGATCATTCAGGAAACCCAAGGCGGTGAGCGGGTGTCGATCGGCCCGGGTGACATTCTCGTGACATCGCCACGGGATATGCACGATGTGGTGGTGATGCGTGCTCGGATTCAGGCGCTGGCGCCCACCGATGCGGCGCGCGCCATCGCCAATGCCACGGCGGCGCTGCGATGCGGCGGGATGATCTATATTGTGGGGGACGGCATCCTCGATAATGATCGCCTTGGCCCGGTTCCCGCGGTGTTCTGGAACTTAATCTTCATGAACCTGTATGCTTCCGGCGCTTCATACACCGAAGCCGAGCATGCCGAATGGCTCTCAGCTTGTGGATACGGAGCGGCAGAGAGGATCATCGTGCCTACCGGCGGCGGCATCATCCGTGCGACAAAGCTGCGCTGATTGCGGTATTGGCACTTGCCGCCCGCGCCGGCGACCCGCTTCTTGCATTCCAGTATGTGTGCACGACTCTGGGGTTTTGCCGGGCCGCCCGCCTTGGTGTAGCATCGACTTTGCCGCCGAAGGAATGTGATATGTTCCCTAGCCCGACCCGCGTGTTCCTGACCAAAGGTGTGGGCGTCCATCGCCATGCCCTCACCGCGTTCGAGTTCGCCTTGCGCGACGCCGATATCGAGCAGCAGAATTTGGTTTATGTGTCGTCCATACTTCCGCCGCGCTGCGAGCTTATCGCCCGCGACTCAGGGGTCGAATTGCTCAGGCCGGGGGATATCACTTTCTGTGTCCTCGCCCGGTCAGAGACCAATGAATTCGGGCGCCATGTTTACGCCAGCCTTGGTTTGGCTCGACCGGCGGATCCGGACATGTATGGATATATTTCGGAGCAACATGGGTACGGCATGACCGCCGAAGCGGCCGGTGAACAGACCGAGGATCTCGCTGCGACCATGCTGGCCTCGACACTCGGCCTGGATTTTGATCCGGATGCCGCGTGGAACGAGCGTAAACAGATATACGAGCACAGCAACCTGATCATCGACAGCGAGTCGATCACGGCCGCGGCCGAATGCGGCCCGGACAATCGTTGGACTTGCGCGATCGCCGCCGCGGTGTTCCTGTTTTCCTAGCGACTTGCGCTTTGCGAGGCACGTGTAGGCGCTCCTCCAACGCGGCGGAATGCGCTGCGCATTTCTGCGCTCCACTCGACAACTCTCACCGCCGATACCGCCGCAGCCCGCCGCGAAACACCAACAGCGCCAACGCCGCATAGGCGAGCGCCGCCGCGACCAGCAGCAGCCCCGCCGACAGGCTGGGGTGGCGCAGGAACCGCACCGGCAGCACCACAACGAATCCTGCCGGCACGATGGTGTAGACGATGAGTTTCGTCGCGCCGGACCAGATCGATCCAGGCCAGGTACCGAATGTCAGTAGGAACTCCACCAGGTCACGGGCGAAGCTGCGTGCGCCCCTGGCCCAGAACGCGAGACTGGCGAACAGCACGCCCGTCGCCAGGAACACGATGAGGCTGCCGCCCAGCACGAACAGCAGCGCCGGCAGGTCGGCCCAGCGTAGCGATGCCGCGAAGGCCACTAACGCGATGCCGACCAGAATGTCGCCCCAGCCGGGCGCCGCACTCTCCTGCGCAAGCAGGCGCGGCAGCACCGCCCTCGGCTGGGTGAGCCAGGCATCGAGATCGCCCCGGAGAATCGCCGCCGCCATGTCGCGATAGCCGCCAGCGAACACTCCAGCCGCGCCGAAGGTGATGGCGAGCAAACCGATCTGCAGTGCCATGTCGGCAAGTTGCCAGCCGCGGACGCTGCGAAATCCGGCGAAGAACATGAACCACATCAGCAGCACGAAGCCGTTGTTGAGCACCATGCCGCCGAACAGCAACGCGAAGTTCGTGCGATCCGCCAGCGACACGCGGATCGCGGTGGTCATTTCCGTGACATAGAGACGCATCGTCAGATCCCTCGCGTCAGCAGCCGCCGCATGCCCGCGCGCCAGATGCAGCCGCAGAGCAAGGCGAGGATCGCAATCCAGGCGAGCACCGCGGTGAATGCCGTCAGGACGGTCACTGCGTCATGCTCCAGTGCGATCACGGCGGGCCAGTAGAGGCTTGCCGCGAACGGGCTGAACGCGGCGATGCGCGCCAGCCAGGCTGGGTACAACGTCACCGGAGCGAACAGGCCGCCGAGCAGGAATATCAGTTTCTGGATGATCAGGTAGGCAGCGAGCGAACGACGCACCCAGAAAGTGGAAAGCCCGGCAATGGCGACCAGCATCACGTGAACGGTGCCGCCGAGCAGCGCCAGCATAGCCACCAGCGGCCACGCGGCGGGTGGCGGGCCGGATCGGCTGAACGCCAGCAGTGCGACAACCCCGCCCAGCCCGAGCACACCAAGCCGCACTACCATCCCACCAACGGTTTCGCTGATCTTTCCGAGCAAATATGGCATCGGCCGCAACAAATGCGCCTCAATGGCACCCGAGCGGATGTCGTCTTCCAGGCGCAGATGGATCGCCGGCACCGACAAGGTGATGCACTCGGCGATGCCAACGTACAGCACGATGCCGGACGGCAGCGGCAAAGCGTCGCTGCCATGCTCTGCCGCGACGGCGTTCCAGAACCTGCTCAGGATCGTCATCACCAGCAGATAGAACAGCGCGCGACCCAGCAGCACGGCGCGCGCCGACAGCGTCGCAGCCGCGCCTATGCGCGCCATCGCGCACGCGCTGCGCACCAGCGGTTCAAGCCGCACGGATCGCATGGACCGTGTCCCCTAGCGGAGGATGCCCGATCGAGATGTCCTCGATCGCCCCGAGCGCCAGCGCCGCTGCCGTATCCGGCTTGACGCACCGGCTGGCGGACCCGCTTGATGCAGCCGGAGCAAAGGGAGCCCAAGAATGACCGGGATCACGCATCGCTTCGTCGAGACCAATGGCGTTCGGATGCATTTGGCGGAGAAGGGCAGCGGACCGCTGGTGATCATGTGCCACGGGTTTCCGGAATCGTGGTATTCGTGGCGGCATCAGATCGAGGCTCTGGCTGAAGCAGGGTTTCATGCCGTCGCGCCAGACATGCGCGGATACGGGCAGACCGAACGGCCGGATGCGATCGAGGCCTACACGCTGCTGCATCTGGTGGGCGACATGGTCGGATTGCTCGACGCCCTGGACGCGGAGACCGCGGTCATCGCCGGGCATGATTGGGGAGCTCCCGTCGCGTGGCACGCGGCGCTGTTGCGGCCGGATCGGTTCCGCGCGGTGATCGGATTGAGCGTACCGTATCGGCCGCGCGGAACGGTGCGGCCGACCAGCGTGATGCCGCGGACGGACGACGCGGTGTTTTATCAACTTCATTTCCAGACGCCCGGCGTGGCCGAGGCGGAACTTGAGCAAGACGTTCCGGCCACTATCCGCGGCACCCTGCTGCGGCTTTCTGGTGAAGGGACGGCGCAGGGCGGCGGGTTCGCCATGGTGCCTCGGGTAGGGGGCATGGTGGCGCGCACAAAGGAAGCCAGTGTGGCGCCGCTGCCCGCATGGCTGACCGAGTCGGATCTGGCGTTCTATGCCGGCGAATTCGCCCGCACCGGCTTCCGCGGCGGCTTGAACTGGTACCGCAACATCGACCGGAATTGGGAACTGCTGGCGCCGTTCGCGGGGGCACGCGTGTCCGTCCCAGCGCTGTATGTGGCAGGGGAGCGCGACCTGGTGCTGACGTTTCGTGGAGCGACCGAACTGGTCGAGAACTTGCCCAGGTTCGTGCCGGCGCTGCGAACGACGACAATACTTCCCGGGTGTGGCCACTGGACGCAGCAGGAGCGGCCACAGGCGGTGAACGACGCGATGCTCGGATTTCTGCGCGGGTTGTAGCGGCGGGCGACGCAGCCGCGCCATCGCACACCCACTGCGCACCAGCAGCTCAAGCGGCATAGATCTCATGGATCACCTCCTCCATCGGAGGGTCCTCGATCGTAATATCCTCGATCCCGCCCAGCGCCAGCGCCGCCGCCACCACCTGTTCGATTCGCGCGACGCGCGTGTCCACGTCCAGCAGCGAGGTGTGCGGTTCGCCCAGCCGCCGCGACACGCCCGGCAGGTCGAGGGCGATCGCTGGCGCCGCCGAGCGGATGGTGATCAGCTTGCGCGACAGGAACCGCCGGCGCAGCTCATCGGTCGGCTGGTCCACGACGATGCGGCCGGCATTGACGACGATGACGCGCTCGCACACCAGCTCGATGTCACGCGTGTCATGCGAGGTCAGCACGACGGTAAGACCCTCGGATTGTGCCTGCGCGTTGATCAGCTCGCGGATGGCCGCCTTGGCGGTGATGTCGAGGCCGATAGTCGGTTCGTCCAGGAACAGCACCGCTGGGCCGTGCAGCAGGCTGGCCACGATCTCACAGCGCATGCGTTGGCCGAGTGACAGGCGGTTCACCGGTTGCTGGAGCAATGACGCCAAGCCGAACCGGCCGATCAGCCGATCGAGTCGCTCAGCGAACACGGTCGCGTCCTGGGCGTAGATGCGCCGCAGCAGCGCGAAGGACTCACGCACCGGCAACTCGGTCCAGAGCTGCGAGCGCTGGCCGAACACCACACCGATTTGATGCGCGAGCTGCATCCTGTCGCGCCACGGCGTCAGGCCGAGCACGCTCGCGTCGCCGCATGAAGGTTCCAGGATGCCGGTAAGAATTCTCAGCGTGGTAGACTTGCCGGCGCCGTTCGGGCCGATCAGTGCAACGCGCTCGCCGGCGGCAATGTCGAAGGAAATGCCGGACAGGGCGTCGATTGTGATATGTTCGGAAGACAGCAGGCCGCGCAGGCCACGCCCGGATCTAGCGTAACGGTATTGCTTGCAGAGGTTCCGGACGGATATGACGGCTGACATTTTGGTTGGCTCGAACTGGGATGACGGGGGCGCGGCAGACGCGAGACGACGCGGCAATAACCTCCGCTTGCGTGGCAAGCGGATTATCGGTCGTGCGGGTCATGCGGAAGCGCGTGGTCATCGTGGCTCGGCCCTAGATCAGGCGTCGATTTGGGGATCGTAGCGAACGGTCCGGCGTGGATCAAGCAGAAACTGCCCCGATCGGGCGGGTGATCTTGTCGTACTACAAGTCCTTCAACCGGATTGCAGTTCCCTCGCCAAACGCGCGACCAGCGCATCAGCGGCCGCGAGGACCTGCGGAGACATGGCTGCACCGGGAGCGAATGTCGCGCCCTCCACCGCGTAGAGCATGCAGACGCGCGGCAGGCCGTGCAGCATGCGGGCCAGCGCGACCGCTTCGGCGACGCCGAGCCCGTGCGAGGACGCGGCGGACTTTGCCGGCATCGCGTCGGTCTTCGTGCAGTCCGTTTGGTGAATCGTGCCTGCCGCTGCGCCGGATACCGCCGCATCGATCAAGAACACGCTATCCACGTGGCGCAAACGCTCGATCAGTTCCACGGCGCCGCCGTCCTGTTCCTCGACGTGCACATCGGTTGGCACGCTGCCGCGCAGACGCTGCGCGACCAACCGCCCCACGCCGTCGTCGCCACGATCGAGGTTGCCGACGCCGATCACCAGGCGGCGGAAGTTCTTTTCCCCCTCCCCTTGAGGCAGGGGGTTGGGGGGAGGAGTGCGTACATCCACCGTCGTCGGAGGTTCGCGCCCCTCCCCCCAACCCCTTCCATCAAGGGGAGGGGGAGAATCGTTATGCATCACCCACGCACCACATCCAGCTTCAGAAAATGCGTCGCACACGAAATGCACGGATCGTGATTCCGAATCGCCTGCTCACACAAATGGCCGAGCCGCTCGTCCGGCAGATCCAGCCAGCGCGGGGCAAAGTCGCGCAAATCCGCCTCGATGCTCGGCTGGTTCTGCGACGTGGGAGGCACGATCTTTGCGTCCAGCACGCTGCCGTCCGTGTCCAGCCGATAGCGGTGATACAGCATGCCGCGCGGCGCCTCGGTGCAGGCATAGCCGACACCCGCTCGCATCGGCGTATCGACGAACGGCCGATCCGGTTGCTCGTACGCGTCGATGATGCGCAGCGCCTCGTCAAACGCGTACACCACCTCCAGCGCGCGGATCACAATGCTGCGGAATGGGTTGTTGCAGGTAGGCCCGAGTCCCGCCTGCTTCGCCGCGTCCAACGCCAGCGGCGACAGCAACGCGGAATTCAGGCTGTAGCGCGCCAGCGGACCGGTCAGATACGCACCATGGCCGATGTGCCGCGAATGCAGCGCATTCGAACGCCTGACATGGTATTCCTCGAAATGCGCGTCATACTGCTGCGGCGTGATGTCCATACCCTTGTTCGACAGCACGTGCCCGGCATTGAACGGATACTCGCCCGCGTTGCCAAGCGCTATGAATTCGTAGTCGCGTTCGACGTCGGGAAACTCGAACCCCGCGACCAGCTTCACCGTCCCCAGCGACGCGTCGCGACCACGCAGAAGCCCATCGCGCAGTTCGCGCAGTTCGCGCTTGCTGGGCACGCGATAGAACCCGCCGACCCTGACATTGATCGGGTGGATTTCCCGCCCGCCCAGCAGCCGGAGAATCTCGTTGCCCGCCTTCTTTAGCGCCAACCCGTCGCGCACCACGTCCGGATGGTCCTTAGCCATCTCCACCGCGCCGTCGTATCCGAGGAAGTCCGGCGCGTGCAGCATGTACATGTGTAGCACGTGGCTCTCGATCCACTCGCCGCAATACAGCAGCCGGCGCAGTTCGCGGATCGGCGGCGTGACGGCGATGCCGAGAGCATCCTCCATCGCGTGCACCGCGCTCATCTGGTAGGCGACCGGGCAGATGCCGCAGATCCGCGCGGTGATGTCCGGCACTTCCATGCACGAACGGCCGCGCAGGAATGCCTCGAAGAATCGCGGCGGCTCGAAGATGCGCAGCTCGGCGTCGCGCAGCTTGCCATCCTCGATCACCAGGCGCAGCGCGCCCTCGCCTTCCACACGCGCCAGCACGTCGACCTTGATGGTCCTACGCCCCATGACGGTCGCCCTCTTCGCGGAACGCTTCGGCGCCGGCATTGAAGGCGCGGTACACGCGCTGCAGGTCGCGTTCGTTCATGCCGCTGTCGCGCAGCTTGCGGCTGAGCGAGGTCGTGTTGGGTGTCTCCTTCGGCCCGAAACAGCCGTAGCAGCCGCGGTTGTAGGCGGGGCAGATCGCGCCGCAGCCGGCATGCGTCACCGGGCCCAGGCAGGACGCCGCGCCGCGCACCAGCACACAGACGGTACCGCGCTGCTTGCACTCCATGCAGACGCTGTGCGACGGGATGTCCGGCTTGCGGCGATGCAGGTAAGCGACCAGCACCTCCAGCAACTGGTGCTTGTTGATCGGACAGCCGCGCAGCTCGAAATCCACGTTGACATGCGCGCTGATCGGCGTGGAGGTGGCGAGCGTGTCGATATAGTCCGGCCGCGCATAGACGATGGCGGTGAATTCGCGCACGTCCTTGAAGTTGCGCAGCGCCTGGATGCCGCCCGCGGTCGCGCAGGCACCGATGGTGATCAGCGTGCGCGACTGGCGGCGCACGTCGTGCAGCCGTTTCGCGTCGTGCGGCGTGGTGACCGAGCCTTCCACTAGCGACACGTCGTACGGGCCTTTCAGCACGCCGCGCGTCGCTTCCGGGAAATAGGCGATGTCGACCGCGCCGGCGACCGCCAGGAGTTCGTCCTCGCAATCCAGCAGCGAGAGCTGGCACCCATCGCAGGAGGCGAACTTCCAGACGGCAAGCTTGGGTTTGGAAGCGGCGGTCATGCGCGCCGACCCTGCGCAGTCATTGCGGGGATCGAAGCGACACGGCAATCCCCCGCATGAGGAGCCGCTGTCCTTTCCGACGCGACAAAGCGATCGCCGGGAGCGTCCATCCCCAGAAACTTGCTGCGGCGCTCCGGCAGCGAATGCTGCTCCTCAGGCGCGGGATTGCCGCGTCGCTTCGCTCCTCGCAATGACAGGGACATCTCAGATCTCCTTCAGCCCCATCAGCCGGCGCACGCGGTCGTAGCGGACCACCGCGCCGTCTTTGCAGGCGAACATGCCGGCGAACTGGCAATGGCCGCACAGCCCGACGGCGCATTTCATGTTGCGCTCGAGCGACACCCAGATCGCCGATTCGGGGATGCCGATGTCTTGCAGTCCGGCGGCGACGAAGCGCATCATCACCTCTGGGCCACACACCAGTGCTGTTGCGTGCAGCGTGTCGATCGCCAGCCTCGGGATCAGTCGCGTGACGACACCGACATGGCCGCGCCAATCGCCCCCGGCATGGTCCACCGTGACGTCGAGCTGCAGATCCAGCCGCTTGCGCCAGCGCTCCAACTGGCGCCGGTAGAGAATCTCCTCCGGACTGCGCGTGCCGTACAGCAGCACGACCTTGCCGAATTGTCCCCGATTTGCCAGCAGGTGGTAGATGGACGGACGCAGCGGCGCCAAGCCGAGCCCGCCGGCCACCACCACCACGTCCTGCCCAACCAGTTCCTCGGTCGGCCAGGCGGTGCCGAACGGTCCGCGCAACCCCAGCAGATCGCCCGCCTGGAGCAAGGTCACCGCGTCGCTGACCGCGCCGACCGAGCGGATGGTCTGCACCAGCCGCGACGCATCGCTGGCGTCGCCGCTGATGCTGACCGGGATCTCTCCGACGCCGAACACATACATCATGGTGAACTGGCCGGGCCGGTAGCGCGGCAACGGCGCTGCGTCGGCCGGCTCCAGCTCCAACGTCACGGTGCCGGGCAGGTCGCGCGTGCGCTTTCGCACCCGCACGATGCGCGGCACCATCGAGTCCGGCGGCGAAGCGGCCAGCGGTTCAGCGAACGCGGCCATAGACGTCCAGCATCTGGAAACGGGTCGCCTGCAGCCGCTGCACCAGCACCGGCAGGAAGCGTTTCAGCAGCGCGTAGCCCAGGTCGTGATCGGCCTCGCATTTGTCGCGCAGGCAGCGCGCGTCGAGCGCCAGCGCGCGGGTGAGTTCCAGCGCGCGCGCGTCATAGCCCCACCGGTACGGCGGCAGCAGCCAGGTGAGGCCGGCGATCTCGCCCTCGCCCACGGTCTCGAATTGCACCGCGCCGCGGCCCGGCGCGGCCACTTCCAGCGCCACCCGGCCATGGCGGACCAGATAGATCCAGTCGGCCGGGTCCTCGGCATGAAACAGGTATTCGTCGGGATTGAACCGGGTGTTCTTGGCGCAACCCGCCGCCAGGTCGATGAATTCCTGGCCGAGACCAGCGAACAGCCGGTGCTCGGCGAGGATGCGTTCAAGCCCCTCCATCCTGCCCTCCCCCTCCATTCCGTCCAATCGGCGAGCCGCCGCGAATGGCACGCACTTCCTCGGTGATGTCGATGCCGACCGGGCACCAGGTGATGCAGCGGCCGCAGCCGACGCAGCCCGAGGTGCCGAACTGGTCGATCCAGGTCGCCAGCTTGTGGGTCATCCACTGCCGGTACCGCGACTTCGGCGAGGCACGCACGCTGCCGCCATGGATGTAGGAAAACCCGGTGGTGAAGCAGGAATCCCAGCGCCGCGTGCGCTCCGCCGCGCCGCTCAGGTCGTTGGCGTCGGATACGCTGGTGCAGAAGCAGGTGGGGCAGACGGCGGTGCAGTTGCCGCAGGTCAGGCAGCGGGCCGCCACGTCGTCCCAGCGCTTATGCTCAAGATTGTCGCGCAGGAGATCGTGCAGGTCGTCGGAGCGCATCTGCCGATCCATGCTGGCGGCGGTATGCGCGACGATCCCGGCGGCCCGATCGAGGTCAGCCTGCGCCGCCATACGTTGGGGCAAGCGCGCGAGCATCGCGGCGCCACGTTCGCTGCCCACTTCCAGCAGGAATTCGTGCGGTTCGCCCGGCATTTCGGTGAGCGCAAGGTCGTAGCCAGCCGTCGCCTTCGGCCCTGTGTTCATCGAGGTGCAGAAGCAGGTGCCGCCAGCCTGGCCGCAGTTCACCACGACGATAAACACGCCCTCGCGGCGCGCCTGGTAGTGCCGGTCCACATAAGGACCTTGCAGGAAGACGCGGTCCTGGATGGCGATCGCGTGCAACTCGCAGGAGCGCACGGCGAGGAAAGCCAGTCGCTCCTGCTTGTCGGGATCGGTGGTGATGTGGATACCGGAGTCGTCGCGTTCGGCGCGCCACAGGCGCAGCAGCGGCGGATGCAGGAAGCGCTTCCAGGCATGCGGGCCGACGGCGTAGCCGAACAGCGCTCCGTCGTCGCGCCGTTTCAGCCGGTAATGGCCGCCGTCCTGTTCGTCGGTCCAGCCGGCGGGCAGGTCGGCCAACGACTCGATATCGTCATAGACGATGGCGTCGTCGCGCCGGGTCGGGCCGAGCAAGCGGAACCCGTCCGCCCGCAGTCCGGTGATCAAGGCGGCGAGTCCATCCTCTGCGATGACCGACGGTTCGTGCTGCATGACGGTAGCTTGGGGCGCACCATCGGCGCCTGCATTGATCCAGCGCAATCGGGGACACCGGAAACCTCTCCCGCCTGCGGACTGGGGTCGCGAAATGCGCCACAGCCGCCGATCGGATCGACGCGCCGCGAATCAGCAAGGGGGGTATCGCGGCGCCCCGTCGCCGCGGTTTGGGGCCGAGCAGGCCAGAGCGACTGCGAGCCAAAGAACTCTCTCCCGCCGCGCCATTGCGCGGCGGGTCGACCCACTTCGCGGCCTTGGTCCATCTCGTGGCCCAAGGCCGCGAGCGCGGGAGACGCTTCAGTTCAGGCGGCTGCCTTCACCTCGATCTTCTTCGGCTCGGATTTCGCCTTGGCCGTCTTCGGCATGGTCACCGTCAGCACACCCTTGGCGAATTCGGCGCCGATCTTGTCGGCGTCCACACCGTCAGGTAGCGCGAAGGTGCGCCGGAACGCGCCATAGCTCCGCTCCGACAGATAGTAATTCTTCTCCTTCTCTTCCTTCTCCTGCTTCTTTTCGCCCTTGATCGTCAGCGCGTCGTCGGTCAGCGCCACCTCGATGTCTTTTTCCGCCATGCCGGGCAACTCGACAGTCATCTTGTAGGCATCCGCGTCCTCGGTCACGTCGATGGCCGGGCTCGGCATGCCCAACGTGGTCTCGAAGCGGAACGGCGCCTCGACATCGAACATGCGCCGCAGCGACGGTATGCCGAAGCCGCTGGCAAATCGGTCGAACAGACGGTCCATTTCCGTGCGGAGCGACCGCCATGCATCCGGTGGCGTCGGTGCCGGCACGGATTTCTTCACTTCTACAGGGGTTGTGGCCATTTTCTTCCTCCGTTAGCTGATTGCCTGGCCGAAAGCGGGGTGACGCTACGCCCCTGCCGCCGGCATTGCATTGACCCACATCAAACCGGGAGACAGGCTGTCGTGTCCCTCCGGTTTTCCGGCCCTTTCCGTCGATCGCTTGACCTGGATCAACGCGACCGTGCGCCCCGGTGGATAGCATCCGGCTCACCAACGAATCACGAGCAAAGGAGGGCGGCATGGCCAAAGCCACAAACGAGCATGAACGGCGGATCCGTGCCCGCGCCACCAGGCTTTGGCGGGAGGACGGTGCACCAAAGGGACGCATGGACGAGTACCTGGAACGCGCTCGGGAACTGCAGGCATTCGAGGACCATCCGGGCGCCGCGCTACTGCCCAACCCGATGGCACAGCACCACGGCGACGTGGTGCCGGAACAGCCCGTGGAGGAAGCCGAACTGATGGAGAACCTTGGGGAGTTTCCGGGTCTGCTCTCCGACCAGGGCGATCGCAGCACGGTGCCGATGACCCGCAAGAAAGCGCGCCGGGCGCTGCGGGAGGATTGACGCGGCCTCCCTCGCCTGGGCCAGGCTATCGGGTACCCGCAATCCCCACGTTGCCATCCGCCACGCGGGGAACCCCGGTGCGGTGGTGGGTTTACTGCGGACCGAGTCGCATCAGCCACCGCCGTTCACACCCGGGCAATATTTCGCTGCCAAGGTGCACCAGGCAGTCCCGTCCGGGTCGGTGCAGCACAGCATTGCAGGCGAATGAACCCGCCGAGCCGCCTGCAGAACGGATAGGGAGGCATGGAAGATCATCCGCGCCACCGTTTCGCTCGCGCACGAGCTGGCATGTCGGTGGTGGCCGACGGGATCGAGACCGCATCGATCGCGCGCAAGCTGGCGGAGGTGCGGCGCGACATCGGCTAGGGCTGGTATTTTCCCGGGCGATGACCGCGGTGGGGTTGGAGGACGGCTTGGAAGGTTGTGTTAACGCAGCGTCTGGCGGTAGAATCCAACTTGGAATATTGCTTCGATGTGACAGTCGGGGAGGTTGGTCGCTTTGTTGCGCATGCTCGTCACCTCGACTATTGCATGGGTCTGCGTATTGCTCTCCTCAATCGCGCACGCTCAACCGATCACCGGCGCCGGCGGCACCTTTCCGGCTCCCGTTTACGCCAAGTGGGCCGAGACCGCGCATGCCGCGATTGGCATCGACCTGACATACAGCGCGGTCGGCTCTGGCGAAGGCCAAAAGCAGATCATCGGTCGCAAGGTCGATTTTGGCGCCTCCGACGTACCGATGGACGCAGACAGGCTTGCCAGTGCCAACCTGTTGCAGTTTCCCACGGTCATGGCCGCTGTGGTCGTCATCGTGAACCTGCCGCGCGTGCGAGACGGAGAGCTGAAACTGACGGGCGAGGCTCTGGCCGACATCTTCGCTGGTAAAATCCGCAAGTGGAACGATCCCGTGCTGGAGGCGATGAACCCCGATATCACGCTGCCGAACGTCTCCATCGCACCGGTCCACCGCTACGAAGCGTCCGGCACTTCCTTCGTATTCACCTCCTATCTCTCCGCGGTCAGCCCCGGCTGGAAGAGCGCCACAGGCGCCGGCATTACCGTGAACTGGCCGGTGGGCGCCGGCGCCAGGGGCAACGATGGCGTGGCCAGTACGGTTTCGATAACCCGCGGTGGCATCGGCTATGTCGAGAGTTCCTTCGCGACGGAGAACCACCTCAACATCGCACGGCTGCGCAATCGATCGGGCGTCTTCGTCAAGCCGACCGCGGCGAGTTTCACCGCGACGGCTGCTTCGGCGAACTGGAACGTGCCCGACTTCGCCGTTAACCTGGTGGACACCGAAGGTGCGGCCAACTGGCCGATCGTTTCCACCACCTTTATCCTGCTGCCGAAGGATCCAAAGGATGCGACCCGCTCCGCCGCGGTGATGAAATTCTTCGACTGGGCTTACAGGAGTGGGGGAGCCTCCGCCGAACAACTCGGTTATGTCGTACTGCCAACCGCCATACAGAACAGCGTGCGCGACAGTTGGCGGGCTCAGGTGGTCGTCGACGGCCAGCCTGTCTACAAGTAGCCTTCAGGGGGGAATCGGCTTCGCCGCCATCGACCTTCTCCTGGTTTGACCTGGCCCGAGAGGAACCGTCATGCCGGATAGCAGCCAGCAACAGCTCGAGGCTCCGCAACGAGACCGCCGGAAGCGTCGGGTCTGGATCATCGCGGCCTCGGTTTTGATTGCCCTCCTGATTGTCCTGGGGACCGGCGCCCGCTTTGCCTGGCAGGCACAATACCGCCCGGAACCCATTGTCATCGCATTGATCGACTCTATGACCGGGCCTCTCGCCGCTTCCGGCGTGGAGGCGCGCGCCGCGACCCAGCTTTACTTCAACGAAGTCAACGCCGCGGGTGGCATCGACGGACACATGTTGCAACTCGACGCCTATGACGACCAGAGCAAGCCTGCGACGGCCGCTACCAAAGCTTCCTGGATCCTGGATAGCCCGGCGGTCGCCGTGCTGGGACACTCCGGCAGCAATACCTCAATGGCGGCTGGTCCAGTCTATCAGGCCGGTCACATCGCCGTGGTGACGGGCAACGCCACCGCCGACGCTCTCACCCGCGATAACCGCTATTATTTCCGCGCGGCCTCGCCCAACAGCGCGCAGGCGGCGTTTCTGGCGCAGTATATCCACAGCGTTGTCCTGCGGCACACCGGCGCGTTCCTGCGTGCGCCGGACATCGACCTGGTGGGCGGTCCCGGGGCCTTCGCCCAAAGTTTCGTCGCCGGCTTCCAGCAGGCTGACAGCGGCCTCAAACCCAACGTTTTCATGCTTGGACCCGGCGAGAACCTGGAAGCGTCCACCCAAACCGTGGCGGACCAATTGGCGCGGGAGCCGGAACCCCGCATCATCGTGCTTGGCCTCGCCAGGAACGAGGCCGCGCCCACGCTGAAAGCGATTCGCCGCCGCGGCATCCGCTCGATGGTCATCCTGTCCTCCGGTGCCGCCACCGACAGCTTTGTTCAACAATTCGACACCGAACCGGAGGAAAAGGATGAGCCGGGATTCTTCACCGACAATCTGTTCGCGATCGCGCCGGTCATTCTCGACAACACCGGTTTGCTTGGCCAGGGGCTGGCGTCGGGCTACCGGGCCGGCACCGGCAAGCGTGCCGGCTGGTACGCGGCCGGCGCACAGGACGCGGCACGGGTTCTGGTAGCGGCAATCCGCCGCGCCCATATCGGCGACACCGAAGCAACGAAGCAAGCCGATCGCGAGAAGGTTCGCGATGCCCTCGCCGGCATCGACAGCCCGGCCAACGCCGTGCCGGGCATCAATAGCCCACTTTACTTCAATGCGGCGCGCGAGATGCCGCGGCCAATGCAGTACGGCTATTTCCACGAAGGCCGTTTCCTGAGCGCGCCGCTACAGCTTGTGCCGGTCAAGGACCGCGACCTGGTGGACATCGATCACGAGATCGCGCTGGGACACATGGTCCAGATCGGCGAGCAGTTCTTCTGGCTGCAGCGCGTCGTCTCTACCGGGATCGACATTGCCCATCTCAATCGGGTCGACACCAAAGAGGGCACTTTCAGCGCCGACTTCTATTTTTGGATACGCTACGCCGGCGGCGACGATCTGCCGAGCCAAATAGAGTTCTCTGACTTCAGCGGCAGCTTCGATGCGGTTCACCCGCTGCGGTCCAGCGTCGAGGATGGCATCGACTACCGCCTATGGCACGTCAGCGGGACCTTCAAGGCAAATTTCAACCTGCACGATTACCCATTCGACACCCAGGCTCTGGTGATCCGCATGCGGAACCGCGACCACCCGCGAGAGCAGATTGTCTATGCCATTGACACTTTTGGTCTTCAGCTTAACGGCTACGGACAGTCCAGCGGGAACAACGATGCTTTCAGCGATCTGCAGCTCTGGCGGGTCATCACGGTTGCCCCGTTCGTGTCTTCGTTCTCTATCCAGTCGACGCTCGGCGAACCTGCTCTGTTCGGGACTTCGAACCGCACAGAGTACGGCGGCTTTGTTCTTGCGGTGGTGGTGCAGCGAAACGTCATCGCGTTCATGGTCAAGGCGCTGCTCCCATTATTTCTGCTGATGCTGGTTGTCTTCGCCACCCTGTTCTTCCCGTCCAGCATGGCCAAGGAGCGGCTGACAATCCCAGTGACCGGCATCCTGACCAGCGCAGTGCTGCTTATTTCGATCAACAACCAGCTTCCGCCCCTTGGCTACACGGTCGCCCTCGAATACCTTTTCTACGTGTTTTTTCTGCTTTGCCTCATGGCCATGGTCACCGGCCTTCTCGCGGAGATCCTGCGCAACAAGACTTTCCATCGGCACGTCATCAAGGTCGACCTGTTCGGGCGCATTGCTTACGTGACTATTGTTGCGATAACGATCGGTGTGTATCTATGGAAATACGGCACGAAGATGGTCTGACTCCCGCTTAAGAAGCGACTTACGTGCCGCCCAGTGAGACACGCTCGCGCTAAGCTCCTGCAGAGAACCGGCCGGCGCGAACAACCGCAACGTGCTCTTGAGACATACAAACTGACCGACGACCCACTGCTGCATCCCGCGCAATGACACCTCTCCGTGACGCTCCCCCACCTCCGTGGTAAAAGCCTGCTTTACCTTCGCAGGTGACACCGCCGCGTGGGGCCGATCGCCAGGAGGAGAAAACACCATGCCCGCCATCACCCGTCTGCTGCTCGACGGCCAGCCCGCGCCGGTCAGCCACTATTGCCACGTGGTCCGCGCCGGCAACCTGATCTGGGTCTCGGGCACTGTGGGCATGGCGGCCGATGGCAGCATCCCGGACGACGTCGTGGCGCAATTCGATCTCGCGGTGCGCAACCTCGACACCTGTCTGAAGGCGGCCGGCGCCGGACCGGAGCATGTGGTGAAGGTGACCGTATTCCTCACCGATATCGACGACCGGAAGCGGATCAATCCCGCGCGCCAGCGCTATTTCGGCGAGCACCGCCCGGCTTCGACGTTGGTGGAGGTCACCGCGCTGGTGCTACCGGAACTGCAAGTGGAGATCGAAGCGCAGGCCGTCCTGCCGTAGCCCTTTGCCCGCGCCCCGTTGCGCCCCGTCGCGTCGCCCCAGAGTGTTCACCATAAGCCACCAACCAACCAAAGGCCGGAACCCATGACCGAGACAGCAGAACTCGCCAGACCGACACAGCAGGCAGCAGAACACTTCGACGTGCTGATCGTCGGCGCGGGAATTTCGGGGGTCGGAGGTGCGTATCACCTCACCAAGCAGTGTCCGGGGACGAGTTTCGTTGTCCTTGAATCGCAAGAAAGTTTTGGTGGCACGTGGATCACCCACCGCTATCCGGGGATCCGGTCCGACAGCGACCTGTACACCTTCGGCTATCGCTTCAAGCCATGGACCAGCGCACCGATCGCGACGGCAGCCGAGATCCTGCACTACATGGGCGAGGTCATCGACGAGAACGATCTCGCCCGGCACATCCGCTATCGGCACACGATTGGTTCGGCAAGCTGGTCGAGCCACGAAAAACTCTGGACCCTCGAGGTCACGAGGACGGACACCGGCGAGACGGTGCGTTTCACTACGAACTTCCTGTGGATGTGCCAGGGCTACTACCGGCACTCGCAGGGCTACACGCCCGCCTGGGACGGTATGGAGAATTTCAAGGGCCAGATCGTGCACCCACAGAAATGGCCCGAGGACCTGGACTACGCGGGGAAGAACGTCGTCGTCATCGGCTCGGGTGCCACCGCGGCGACGCTCATTCCGGCGATTGCGGATGAGTGCGGCCATGTCACGATGTTGCAGCGCTCGCCGACCTGGTTCCGGACCGGCCGCAATGCGATCGCGTTGGCCGACGAGTTGAGGGAGCTGCAAATCGACGAGACGTGGATCCACGAGATCGTGCGCAGGAAGATCCTGCACGATCAGTCCGTCTTCACCGACCGTTCGTTCAGCGAACCGGAGGTGGTGAAGCAGGAACTGCTCGGCGCGGTACGCGCCTATCTGGGGCCCGATTACGACGTGGATACGCACTTCACGCCACGCTACCGGCCATGGCGGCAGCGCATTGCCTTCATCCCGGACGGCGACCTGTTCGCCGGGATTCGTTCCGGCAAGGCTTCGGTCGTCACCGATGAGATCGAGCGGTTCACCGAGACCGGCATCCTGCTGAAGTCCGGGCGACAGCTTGAGGCTGACATCATCATCACGGCCACGGGCTTCAACCTGAATGTGCTGGGCGACATCGCATTCACCATCGACGGCGAACCGCTGGTGTTCTCCGATACGGTCACCTATCGCGGTATGATGTTCACCGGCGTGCCCAACCTGGCCTGGGTGTTCGGGTACTTCCGCGCCAGTTGGACGCTGCGGGCCGATCTGGTCGCCGACTTCGTCTGCCGATTGCTGAACCACATGAGGGAAAAGGGCGCACGCATGGTCACGCCGACGCTGCGGCCCGAGGACCAGGACATGCCATTACTCCCTTGGATCGATCCGGAGAATTTCAATCCCGGCTACATCATGCGCAACATGCACCTGTTGCCGAAACGCGGCGACAAGCCTGAATGGCAGCACACCCAGGACTACTGGACCGAGAAGGACGAGTTCCCCGCCGCCGACCTCGACGACGGCTGCTTCGTTTACGAGTGATTGGCGAAAAAGAGAGACTTCTCCCCCTCCCCTTGAGGGAGGGGGAGAAGTCTTCCTCTCGCCCTGCCCCCGCAGCCGGGTTGGCCCGCGGCATGCTATGCCATCGCCCATGCCCCCTGCCCTCCTGCTCCAGGATATCAGCCTGACCTTCGGCACCACGCCGTTGCTAACCGGCGCCGGCCTAGCCGTCGCGCCCGGCGATCGCGTCTGCCTGGTCGGACGCAACGGCTCGGGGAAATCCACCCTGCTGCGTATTGCCGCCGGCCTGATGCCGCCCGACTCCGGCCGCCGCTTCGCCCAGCCGGGCGCCACCATCCGCTATCTGCCGCAGGAACCGGACCTGGCCGGCTTCGCAACCACCCTCGCCTATGTCGAGGCCGGGCTGGTCACCGAGGCCGATGAAGACCGCCACCGTGCCCGCTACCTGCTGGAGCAACTCGGCCTGACGGGGGAAGAAGCTCCCGCCACCCTGTCCGGCGGTGAGGCCCGCCGTGCCGCCCTCGCCCGCGTCCTGGCCCCCTCCCCCGACATTCTGCTGCTCGACGAGCCGACCAACCACCTGGACCTGCCCGGCATCGAGTGGCTGGAGCAGGAGCTGGCCGGCCTGCGCTCCGGCATCGTGCTGATCAGCCATGACCGGCGGCTGCTGGAGCGGATCTCGCGCGCCACCATCTGGCTGGACCGCGGCATCACCCGCGCCCTGGACCGTGGCTTCGCCGCCTTCGAACCATGGCGCGACGCGGTGCTGGAGCAGGAGGAGGCGGAGCGGCACAAGCTGGGCCGCAAGATCGTGATGGAGGAGGACTGGCTGCGTTACGGCGTCACCGCCCGCCGCAAGCGCAACGTGCGGCGGCTGGGCGAGCTGCACGCGCTGCGCAAGCGGCGGCGCGAGCAGCGCGCCGCGCTGGGCACGGTCCGGCTGGAGATCGCACGGGGTGACCTGTCCGGCCAGTTGGTGGTGGCCGCCGATGCGGTGACGAAAGCCTATGGCGACCGGACGATCGTGCGGGATTTTTCCACGCGCATCCTGCGCGGCGACCGGGTGGGGATCGTCGGACCCAACGGCGCCGGCAAGACCACATTGCTCAATCTGCTGACCGGCGCGCTGGCGCCCGATGCCGGGGACATAAGGCTCGGCAGCAACCTCGCCCTGGTGACCCTGGACCAGGGGCGCGAAATGCTGGATCCGGCGCTGACCTTGAGCCAGACGCTGACCGGCGGCGCCGGTGACACGGTGGAGGTCGGCGGCCAGCGCAGGCACGTCGTCGGTTACATGAAGGACTTCCTGTTCGGGCCGGAACAGGCGAACACCCCGGTCGGCGTCCTGTCCGGCGGCGAGCGCGGGCGGCTGACACTGGCGCGGGCCTTCGCCCGGCCTTCCAACCTGCTGGTGCTGGACGAGCCCACCAACGATCTGGACCTGGAGACGCTGGATCTGCTCCAGGAGCGACTGGCCGAGTATGCCGGCACGGTGCTGCTGGTCAGCCACGACCGCGATTTCCTGGACCGCGTGGTGACCTCGGTGATCGGCGCGGAGGGCAACGGCCGCTGGATCGAATACGCCGGCGGCTACAGCGACATGCTGGCACAGCGCGGGCCGGCGGCGGCTGGGCCGGGTGCCCGCGCGCCGCCGCCGAAGCCGCGTGCGGCGGTGGCGGAGGCGAAGCCGGTGCTGGCGGGCCGGCTGCGCCGGATGACATACAAGGACCGGCACGCGCTGGAGACGCTGCCGGCGCGGATCGGGGCGCTACAGAGCGACGTTGCCCGGCTGGGCGCAGTGCTGGCCGATCCGGATCTGTACGCGCGCGATCCGGGTGGTTTCGCGGAGGCTACCAAGGCGCTGGCGATTGCGCAGCAGGCGCTGGCGGCGGCGGAAGAGCAATGGCTAGCGCTAGAGATGATGCGGGAGGAGATCGAGGGGTGAGGATGGTCACGGCCCTATCCCCAGCTCACTGCGGCTTTGAGGTATAATACCAACGGCCGAAAGTCTTGACCTGCGGGCGCTGCCCCCACCATCCACAACTTTCCTGCTGGTACCGGCAAAGTCGTGGATGCCGACCTGCGTCGGCATGACGATGTGGGTGCCGTCTGTGTGTCAACCTTTAGGACGGCTGGTATAAGTCAGCGCGTTGGTGATTGCTGCTGCATAATTTTGGCAAGCGATCTCTCCGGCCTTGTCGAACCGCCTATTCTTTCCCGGTTCGGGCAACTTGTGCCGCTCATGGTGCCCGCCAAAAGTCGGTCATGCGCTTCGCGTGGTGTCGAAATCGCACGACCTCCGCAGCCATTTTCAGCGGTCGATCCTGCGTGATCGGATCCTTGACGAATCCCCAGGTCCAGTCATTGCCGGTTATCGACCAAACTATTGTTTCCGGCCGGCGATCGTTGGTGACCTCAAATTCCACTTGCGACGTCAAGCTTTCGAACCGGATCGTCGGTTAGCCAGGGGGTGCCTCAGTATCGTCATACATCAACTTCTCGCTGATGCAGAACGTCTGGGACGGCTGGACATTCCCGTTGCCATCGTAGGAAATCTGCAGCAGCCATCCGAAAACGCTGCCCGGCCAACTTGAAGGCCAGTTGGCTGTTGGCGGAAGCTTGGCTGGGTCCACGCCGAGCTCCTTGACGAGATCGAGGATTTCCTCATGGTGCCAGCATATGAGGATGTTGCTATTTTCGTATTTTGAATTGCCTTTGATGTCGTCAGCGACCTTTTTGTAATCTGTGTCCTTGTGCTTGTCGTCGATGCTCAGGCCGATTGCCTTGGACAGCGGCTCTATGGTCAGACGAGGACGATGACTGTCAGTGGAGTCGGCCGCGGCGAACAGATAATTCAGTTTGATCGTACTCGAATTGATGGAATAGTTCTGGAAGTAGATGACATAGACCTGCGCGCGTTCCTGGCCAGCCACCGCCAAATCCGTTCCCGTTTCAGGTTTTTCGCCGTGCCGGATGATCAGCACGTTGGCGTTCTTGGCCATATGAACCCCCCCCAATTCCCGGGTTGACACTGATTCCCAGGTTGACGCTTCATCCAGGGCTTACCGGAAGGTCGCCCCACCCGACTTCGTTCTACTACGGCATGATCTCCACCGTCAGCGCATTGTCAACCCAATGCCAAGCACCACATGCCAAGGCCCCGCCGCGCTGGATCATGCGCCAGGCATCAACCCGGTTCATCGGCCTTTTGGTCAGTGCGCCGATGCGGCCAGCAGCGGAGCGGAACAGCGGCACCTTGCCACCGTCACGGAGAGCGGCCGCCTCTATATACGAGACCGGCTTCCAGAGTGTCGTATGCCGGCATCTCATGCCGCGTGCCGCCATTCCGATGAGGCAGGCCTCGCGCTGTGGCTTGAGCTTCGGTGGGGCGCCTCCAGGACACTACGACAGCCCCGGCAGCGGCCCGGCCTTGCCGAACAGCCAGCCCTGTCCGAACGTGCAGCCCAGTTGTTCCATCAGCCGGGCCTGCTCCCTGGTTTCGATCGCCTCGGCAATGGTTTCGGCATGCACCGAGCGAGCCAGGTCGAGCATCGAGGTGACGACATTGCGCTCGCGCTCGCCACGCGAGGCGCCATGGACATAGGCGCCGTCGATCTTCAGGTAGTCCACCGGAAAGTCGCGCAGATAGCGGAATGCGGTGGCGCCGGCGCCGAAGTCGTCCAGGCAGACACCGATATTCTGTTCTCGTAACCGTTCCAACGTGGCGACGGCGGTTGGGACGTCGTCGATCTCCGCGGTTTCGGTAAGCTCGATCAGCAGCCGCCGATACGAGCCCGCCGGCAGCAGTTGCAGCAGACGCCGCCGGAATGGCTCGCTCTGCATCGACAGGCCGGAGACGTTCGCCGCGATCGAGCAATTCGGGGCACGGTCGAGCACCGCAAGCACCTGTTCCAGTACCGCCACGTCCAGTTCCTCGGCGACGCCTAGCGCTTCGGCACAGGTGACGAACTCCTGCGTGGTCTGCCACGGGGCGCCGGCCACCGGGTGCGGGCGCAACAACGCCTCATAATGGTGTACGGCCCGGCTACGCAGCGAGACCACCGGTTGGAACAGGACCTGGAACTGCCGGTTGGCAATCGCGTTACGCAACGTCTCGGTCTGGCCTTGTGCCTGCGCAATGAAGCCTGCAAGGCCGGCGGCAAATCCGCTGCCTTCCAGGGCGGCGGCGCCGCTGGCGGCAAACCTGGCCAGGGCGAAGCGTAGCGCCCTGGTGGCCTGGGCCGGCTTCAGGCCAGATGCCGACAAGCCGACCGTCTGGCTGTCGACCGACAGTGACTGACCATCCGGCCGAGCCTGGATCAGTGCCTCGAGGCCCGACGCGAGCATGGCGATGTCGAGCTGCCGCTGGCTCAGCACGCCGTAGCGGCCGTCAGCGACCTCGCCGACCACCGTACCCGGACCGGCTACACTGCCGAGCGCTTCGCCGACGGCATCGCGCAACGCGCTGCGCTGTTGATTGCTCGCGTCGTCCGTTGCCGCGGGCCAGCCCTTGACCTCCAACAGCGCAAGCCTGGCCGCATGCTTGCCACGCAACCGGGCTTCGGCCTCTTTGGCGAACAGCGACGCGGCCTGCAAACCATCGGCAATCGCGGGCGGAGCGACCGGTACCGGCCCAAGCGTCACGCACAGCCGGTGCAGGGTACCCGGCAGGCTCAGGGCCGCGAGCGCGCACGGCGTGCCGGCGGCATCGCTCAGCCGCAGCGCGACCGGCGCCACATGGCCGCACAGCGTGGCAGCCATTAGCGTGCGCCCCAACGCGTCGCGATCGCCCGGCGCGATCAAATTGCTCAACTTGCGCCCGACAAAGTATTCAGCCGGCTCGCCGAAGCGCGCCTGGAATGGGCCGGCCGCCCAGGTGATGCTGGCGTCCGGGGCGACCTCCACCAGTAGCTCCGCTGCCGCAAAGGCGAAGGCCAGCAGGCGGTCGCGCGGTAAAGAGCGGCCAGGCGCCGCAGTGTCGACCATTCGATCCGTCCGGTTTCGTGCTGCCATAGTCACCCCGAACAGTTGACGCGAGATGAATACCGGCCGGCCAATCTGCTGCGCGGGGCGTAATCGAACTCGTCCGGGTCGGGCCGGCGCGGTTGAACCCAGCGTAACGCATGTGCCGCGAATTGCTTTCCGCGGCAATTGGCAGCACCAACACGGACCTCGACGCCGCGCCGAACCACGAGCGCGACGCAATTGCTGGATATCGCTGTTCGGGTGGGCAGTGCCTCGCTGTCATTCGCACAATGCAGGAATACAGGGAGGTAGTCACCGATGCCGGACACAAATCAGGCCACCGTCCAGAACGCGCAATCGCGGTCCGGACTGGAGCCGAGGATTGTTACACCGGAGCAGGCGAGGTCGAGTTGTGCGTTCAGTATCCCGATGACAATCATGTTGCGGGCCAAGGAAAGGCGACGCGTTTGCCGCGCTGCTCGCGGAATCCGTGCCGGGTCAGGGACCGCCTCCGCATTTCCATCACGACCACGAGGAGTATTTCTTCGTGCTGGAAGGCGAGTCCGAGATTACCGTCGGCGGGCAAACGGTGACGAGCCGGGCCGGACGCCATGGTGTTCGTGGCACGTGAGACAGTGCACGCCTTCAAGTATGGCGGTGCCACGCGCGGGAAAATGTTGGAATGGGGCTGCCGGCCGGTCAGGAGCGCTACTTCGAGGCGATGCACCAGTTGGCTGCCGAGGGGCAAATGAGCCGGGACAGCGTCGTGACCACCAGCCGGGAATCCGCCACGGAGATCATTGACTGAGGCACTTGCCTCGCTGCGCGCCATAGTCGCGACCGGTCAGGCTGCCGGTGACCTCCGCCGATCGCTGGTCCCGAACGGTGGTTCGGCGGGGCCGTGATACGGCGCAGTCGGCCGGAACGGCGGGCCGTTAGCGCGCAGCGGATCCGCTGACCGGCTGGACGCATTTTATCAGCCGTCGCGTCCTACCAAATGGATCGATGTCCGTATTTTATTACTTTTATGCTTTGAAACGCTCCGTCTAATTCGGAATGACTGGAGCATGATTACTATCTTTAACCGTATGTAATCTGCCGGTTCAACCGATTTTCCGCTCCAGATCACGCCCTTCGCGCTGCCTGGTCGCATCGACGATGTCCTGCACAGAATTTGGCGGGGCCACCGCCGGTCGGGGACCGCACAGCAAACATACCAGCACTATGCCGCGCCAATATCTTGTTGCCCGATCTGAACGTGGCGATGGATAATCGGCCTGCAAGTGCATCTTCATCCGAAGGAACGCATGCAGCTGCCCCTCCCGTTCCTGCTGCTCGGCACCCTGGCGCTCTCGGCCTGTTCGTTACGCACGCCCTCGGGCACCCCGTATCTTGGCGGTTATGTCGGCGGCACCGTCACGGCGGAATGTGCGCCGTTCGCCCGCGTTCTGACCGGCGTGCGCCTGCAGCGCGAGGCGGCCGACTGGTGGTGGGAAGCCGGTGGGCACTACGCCCGCCAGAGCCAGCCGGAGGAAGGCAGCGTGCTGGTGCTGCGCCGCTCGGACCGGCTGCCCGACGGCCACGTCGCGGTGGTGTCCCGCGTGCTGTCGGCGCGGCAGATCCTGGTCACCCAGGCCAACTGGGTGCACCACCGCGTCACCGAGGACCAACCGGTAATCGACGTCTCGCCGGGCAACGACTGGACCCTGGTGCGGGTCTGGTGGCCGCCCACCAGCGCAATGGGTGTGACGGACTACCCGGCCTACGGCTTCATCCGGCCGGATTGGCCCGCCACGCACCAGCAACTCACCACGGCAGTGTCGCGCGCCATCCGCGTCTTCGGCGGCGGCTGAGCAATCAGGCGGCGTCCTCGCGGCGGTCGCGCACCTTCACGTAGGCGAGTTGCGCGTGGTCGCTGCAATACGGCTTGCCCGGCACCGACTCGGCATCGCAGAAGCGGAAGCTGCGGGTGCCCGGCTCGCCGAGCGGCCAGCAGCAGGTGATGACGCGCCCATAGGGCCGGGGTGGCGCCGGTGGAAGCGCCACGCGTGGTGGCGACGCCGACGGCCGTGGGGCAATGATCACGGACTGGCGCGGTGGCAGCCCCGCCGCCGGCTTGGCTGGCGCGAGCGACGTGCTCCCGAGCGACGTGCTCCCCAGGGACGGACTGCCCAGCGACGCGCTGGACAGTGGCGGCAAGGTCGGGCCGGCGAGCCGGCGTGGCGGGCCGGAACGTGAGGGCAGCCGTTCACCCTCTCGGCGAATCGGCGAGGGGCGGGCCGGCAGTTCCAGCCGGTGTGCCTTGCCGACTACCGCATTCTTGGATACGCCCAGCCGGCGGCCGATTTCCGCAGTCGAATGGCCCTCCGACCAGAGTTCGCGCAAACGGATTATGACTTCGTCGGCCCACTCCATCTTGTGGCCTCCCCCACTGGATCGACCACAAGATACGGTAGGCCGTGGGTCAGGCTCAACAACTGAAAGCGGAGGGACCACAAAAAGATGTGGACAACTTCGCTGACTGCCCCAAGCGATAGTGGTCTGAACGTCTCTCCCGCCCATGGCAGGAGCGATCGAGGCACGACAGCGCCGGGGCTGAAGGTGCCGCGTGCCGACCCGATCACCCCTACCCTCGGCGCTCATGCACCTGACCCGCTGCCGGCGGGAGAGGTTTACTGGCTAGAACAGCAGTCCCTTGCGCAGCAGGCCGTGCACGCCTTTCTCGCCGTTCACTGTCTGGGTCACATGAAAATCCACCGCCAACGAGCAGAACTGATAGGCCTGCTCGCGCGACAGGTTGGTGCGGGCGGTGATGAAGCGGATCATCTCCCGCAGCGCCTGCTTCATCGCCAGGTCCAGATCCTCGTGCATCCCCATAGAGATAAAGTGTGTCGGGGTCTCCGCCCGCGGGTAGCCGAGCAGGGGCGCGCGGGCGCCGCCGCCCATGTGGGATGGATTCTTGTGCAGGATCAGGGTGAAGGTGCCGGTCAGGCAGATTTCCAGGGCGTTGATGCAGACCTCGCCGTCGCCCTGTACGCCGTGGCCGTCGCCGGCGGAGAAGTTCGCGCCCTCGGTCCACACGGGAAGAAACAGCGTGGCGCCCTCCGTTAGCTCCTTGTTGTCCAGGTTGCCGCCGTGCTCGCGTGGCTGGATGGTGGAGATCGTGCCGTAGGCCGGCGGCGGCGCCACGCCCATCACGCCGAAGAACGGCGCCAGCGCCAGTTCGGTGCCCCACGGCAGCGTGCAGGCGCGCTTCGCCCGGTCCACCGGGATGTGGCTAAGGTAGCGGACCGGAAAATCCTCCGGCAGCGTGCCGGCGAGCGGGCGGAAGCCGCAATAGCCCCAGTCGTTGCCCAGCTCGATATGCTCGATGCGGACTTCCAGCATGTCGCCCTGGGCGGCGCCGGCGACGCCGACCGGTCCGGTCAGAATGTGCCCGCCGGCGCGCGGCAGGTTGGCGGCGTGGATCGCGGCGAGCGCGGGTGGAATCCGGAACCCCGAGCCAAGCGGCGGCATCACCTCCGGCCCGCCCGAGACGCACTCCAGCACCACGGTGTCGCCGGAATCGACCGTGATCAGCGGCGGAAACGCGGCATCGAACATGCCCCAGCGCACGGTTTCAGGGCTCGCCGACAAGCGGTGCGTTGCCATTCCCGACCTCCTCTGTTGCGGTGCAGCTAAGACCGCCGGAAGCAGCCTGGCAATCGGGCTGCCGAGGGCCAGCGGATTGAACGTCGAGACCTCCGGCCCTAATCAGGAGGATGTGAAGCTACCGCCCCCGCTGATCATCAGCGACGACGAATTGGAGGAGGGTCTTAATTCGGCTTTGTCAGATTTAAATGCTTGTAACTCTTCGGCATATTATGTATGTTATCGGAACATCGTTGTCAACCAAGGAGGCAGGCGGGTGTCCAATACCTCGCACGTAGGGCAAAAACCGC
>Ga0209415_10002466_pt1 | contig 34663 bp, 29 predicted proteins | sample PeaSoiSIISIP2007_FD_187696 | JGI IMG/M metagenome (GOLD analysis project Ga0209415, IMG submission 187696) | Peat soil microbial communities from Weissenstadt, Germany - SII-SIP-2007 (SPAdes) (version 2) | ecosystem: Environmental > Terrestrial > Soil > Wetlands > Peat | place: Germany... | reverse complement strand
CGCCGTTACTCCCCATAACATCCAGGCCTGCTTCCGCCATTGCGGCTATGCCTTTCGTTAACTAAGAAAATGGTCTAGATGGGGACCGTTTGATCGACGTCGTCTGGAACGGCAAGCACTATCGGATGTTCAGTCAGGATCTTCGCGACCGCGGGGAACCGCTCGATTGAGACGTCTCGCCTCACCCAGTCCGCATTGCTTTCCACACCAGCGCGGCCACTCCCGCCAAAAACCCCGCCAACGCTTCATATTCACGATTTCGGCGATACAACTCCCAGCGGAAGGGCTTCCCCTCCCCGCGCACCGGGCCGACATTTGGCGTCAGCCTTGGAATCAATTTCGGCGCCCTTCGCGCATAATCCTCGAATTCCGGAAATAGTTCCCCTAAATGTTGCTCCTCCAGTTCCACTACCGGCAAATATACCAGCCCGAACACCGCCGCGAACAGAGCCGCCAGCTCCCATCGCCGAGCGGCGATCGCGAGGCCGGCCGCCGCCGTCAGGGTGCCCAGATACAGTGGATTGCGCACGTGCGCATACGGACCGCTTCCCGCCAGCGCCAGATTCTTTTCCAAATGTCCCGCGGCCCACGCCCGCAGCGCCAGCCCCAGCGATGCCACCGGTAATCCCACGGCCAGCGAAACCGCGTCGGGCGCGGAGAACCACAGGAACGCAGCCACCATCACGAAGCCGAACAGCACCCGCAGCTTGGCCACGGCATCCGCGTAAGGCTTGGGAAAACTCACGCCGGAGCCTTCGCCGACTCCTTCAAAGATGTGCCCCGGATCACGTCCTCCAACGCCTCCAGCACTGCCAAAGGCGTAATCGCGCGCATGCTCTCGTCGATCTCGGTGCGGCGTTTGTACGACCTCACGGCATCGGCCGAGCGCAACACGCGAATCGATCCGCCGTAGGGGCCGTGCGAAGCCGGGTCGGTGGGTCCATAGATGGCCACGCCGGGCTTCGACAGCGCGGCAGCCAGATGCATCGGCCCGCTATCGACACCGATTACCGCATACGCGCGCCGGGTCGCGTCGATCAGACCGGCTACTCCGGAGAGGTGAATCTGCGCGCCCGGCACCCGCGCCAGCAGGCCTGCCGCTTGCGGAGGCCCATTCACCACCAGCGGCATCCCCACCGACTGCGCGACGTCTTCATAGAACTCGAACGGCCACTGCTTCGATTCCCACCCGGCCAGCGGCGATGCCAGCACGAACCGGCCCTCCGGCAGTGTCCCCTCCGGCTTGCCTTCCGGCAGCGGAAACACGCGCAGGATGCTGGATGCCCCCGCCGCCGCGGCCAGCTCCAGATTCGCGTCCACCCGGTGCGCCGCCTTGGTCAGCACCGCCGTCGAATAGAACAGCGCCGCCGCCCTTTCCCGAGCCTGCGAGCGATCGAAGCCGACTTTCTTGTCCGCCCGCGCCAGCGCCGCCACCAGCGCCGATTGCAGCAGGCCCTGAAAGTCCACCACTACGTCGAAGCGCTCGCGCCGCAGCTCCCGCACCGCCGCAACCGCCCCTTGCACCGAGCGCTCCATCGGGATCACTCTGTCGACGAAAGGATTGCCTTCGAGCAGATATTCCCACTTCGGCCGGATCACCCACGTGAGCGTGCTTCGCGGAAAGCTGTGCTTCAGGCTGGCGACCGCGGGCAGCGCGTGAATCACGTCGCCCAACGACCCCAGCCGGACCACTAAAATGCGCATGGTTCCCATGTTTCGCGAATCAGATGGTTCTCCCCTGGAGTTCATGCACGTGTTCGATCAAATCCTCCAACCGCGCCTGATCTTCTTGCTCCAGCCGGGAGTCTGGGATAAAGCCGGGCGTGAGACCATCCACCGATTCGGCTACGTAATCCACCACTGCCAGCCCCGCCACCAGCTCCGCTCTCGCGCGCGCGGGGAGAATGGGATTCTCCGGGTCCGCGATGGCGACCAGCAGCGGCATCCCCGCGCGTTTCAGCGTGGCGAGCCGATCGGGGTGCGCCGCGAGCAGCGGGTCGAAGTATCCCGTCACAACCGTCGCACCCGCGGCGGCAATGCGGGCCGCTTCCATTGCCGAGACTATCTTGGTCCTGGTGTCCACTAATCCTCGCCTGTGTTCTACTATTTCAACAGTTCCAGTGCGGTTTCCGCCACTCGGGCCGCCGAGACGCGGGTCATGCAGCGATGATCGATGGGACACTCCCTTTTCAGGCACGGGCTGCATTCCACCGGCTCACGCACCACCCGCGCCAAAGCTCCCGTGGGTCCCGTGGTGGCATCGTTGGTCGCCCCGAAGACCGCCACCGTTGGAATGCCCAGAGCGGAGGCGACGTGCATGGCCCCCGAATCGTTGGTGAGATACGCGCGGCACGCAGCGGCCAGCTCGATGAACTCGGCCAGCGTCGTTTCCCCCGCGAAATTCTTGACGGGAACGTCGATCCCGCGAGCCACTTCTGCGCACAACTCGCGCTCGTCTTTTGACCCGAAAATCCCCACACCCGCATTCAGCTCCTTCGCGACCCGCGCCGCCGCCTCGGCGAAGCGTTCCGGCAACCAGCGCTTGGCCGTTCCATACGCCGCCCCAGGACTCACGCCAATCACAGGGCCGTCGAAGCCCAGCTCGCGAAACCGAGCCATCCCCGCCTCGCGCGCGGCTTCCGCACCGTCCAAACGGATCACGTCCGTTTCCGCCACCGTCTCGACGATTCCGGCCCGCCGCAACAGCTCCAGATAGTAGAAGCGCTCATGCGCCGGAATTTCGCCCGCCCGGGGCACGGCGATAGCCTGCGTCAGCAGCGCGCTGCGCCCATCGCGAGCGTACCCGATGCGCACAGGAATCCGCGCCACCCACGCGATCGCCGCCGCCTCGAACGCATTTTGCAGCAGGATCGCGCAATCGAAGTTGCGTTCGGCGAGCTTTTTCGCCAGCGACCATTTCGCCCCCAGCTCCCGAGCCGTGTACAAAATGGTTTCGTCGCAGAACGGCTCCCGCCGGTACAGATCGGCGACCCAGGGTTTGGCAAGAATCGAGATCTGGGCCTGCGGAAATCGCCCCCGCAACGCCCGCAGCGCCGGCAGCGACATCACCGCGTCGCCAACCCAATTGGTCGCACGGACCAGAATGCGTTCGTAACCCACCAACTCCTAGTATGCGCCCATACGCAAAAAAGCCCGGTCCGAAGACCGCGCCTCTTTTGCATAACTGAAAACGATGTTAGTTCGTTCCGCCGCCGTCGGAGCAAAGAATCGCGTCGCCCGTGAACGAACCGTGATTGGAATAGTGGCCGGAAATGCCCAGGTTTGTGCCGCCGTAGAACCAACTGAACATCGCCAGTTCCTGCAGGTGGTACGACAAGCCGTTCTCACCGGTGACACTCCATTCGTTGGTGGGCGTTCCGAAACCGGGGCTCAGCGGATCCCCCACCTCCAGGTTGTTTTGGCCGCCGGGGCAGTTTCCAACATCCTGACCGATGTTGCCCCATACGGGAGTCGGGTTGGCGCCAGTGGGATCAAAGATCGCTTCACCCAATTCGTGGCTGATGACGGTAACGTCGTTGTTGCCAAAGAGACCGCTGTAGTCGAGATCGAAGATGGAGGTAACCTGAAGGTTGGGGATACTTCCGTAACCGCTGTGGAAGCCGAGGACGCAGCACTCATCAAGGCTAATCCCGCTCTCGGAGCTCACAACACTATTCACGAGGATCATCGGCAAGGTCCCAATGTTCACCTGGGGAAGCGAAGCCAGCAGGTTGTTCACCGCGGTCACAAGGCTGTCGACGTTGACGAGTCCGAGATAGCCGCACCCGGTGCCGAAAGACGAGGGGACGTTGTAGTTGGCCCCCGGCCCCAAGGTGCTACCGGCATTCCCGACACTTCCGAAGTACATTGTCTGCTCCGGTAAGACCGTGACGTTCTCGACCAGATGGTAGGACGTTCCGGCCACCAGCGACCAGAAGGAAGCGCGCAGATGAGCGTCATGATATTGCGTAGTGCCCACATTGACGCCGTCCATGGTCCAGGTCGAGTTGGTGAAGATCGGCGAGTTCTGTACGATATCAACCGCGGTGTGTCCGACCGGTTCGCAGCCGTCGTTTATGGTGGGATCGTAGGTGTGGGTATCGGTGCCGCCGTTGTTGATGACGACCTTCACGGGGACGATCTGGAGCGGGATCGTGGTTGTGGTCTTGCCACGGGCATACGGAGTGCGCCCGATAAGCCATCCGCTATAGTTGCCGCCTCCGAGGTCCGCGCCGGCCGTGACGGAGTACTGCCACATGGGAATCTCGGTGCCACTGGAGAGCGGATTCAGCAGCGTCGTCGGGGGAGTCGGCCGCGGCGGAAACGACGCATAACCACCCGGAAGCACACTCTGCCCGGACGCGCCGATAGCGGCGGCACCCACGACAAACGAAAGCAATGCGTTTCTCATTAGACTATCCTCCTGTTGTCTAAACCTTGCAGAATCTTACGGTCTGCGGTTTTTCTTCCAAGACTTCCGTCGAAGCGTCCAGGCCATTCCTGCCAATCCGCTGCCCAAAAGCAGCAGCGACGACGGTTCCGGCGTCGCGGACGCCGGATCGGTCATCAGGAGCGTATCGATGGCGAAGTCGCCGAGGTTCGAGCAACCGCCGCAAGAGGTGAGGCTGAACACCACACTCGTGATCTCCGGCGTCGTGTCGAGCACGCCAAGAAAAACGGGATCTCCACTGCTGTCGCTGGTTCCTTCCCCTGCGGTCGAGGTGAACAGCAGCGTGGCTCCGTTGTAGACCTGGATTTCCGCTGTGTACTGGCCGTTCGTGTCGCCCTCGATCCACGCGCCGGCACCCAACAGGTCCGTCCCGAATGCCAGCGAGAGGGGGCCGGTACCCAGTCCGCTGGTGTTGTCGAAGGCCCAAATATCCGAATCGCCAGCATTCATTCCCGTCCCCGAAGTCGTCCAACTGCAACTCGGGGTCGCCGGGCAAACCACGGCCACCAGCCCGTCCCCGGCAGTGCCCTCAAAATCCCCGATTAGGCTGATCCCAAGGCTGGAAGTAGCATCGAAACCGCTGGTCAGCTCAGTCTGATCCGGTCCCTCTTGTGACCAATTGGTGCTGTCGTTCGATCCCAGACCACTTGGGGTGGTGACAAAGCTGATGGATGCAAACGCCGGGGCGCAAATCAACCCCAATCCAGCTATAAATGCCTTTGCGATTCGAAGCATATCTTAAGTCTCCTCCTGACCAAGCTTTACCGGCCCTTGCGGTCCGGTGGTTCTGCTTCCTAGGCCATTACTAAAGTCAACACTCGCCCCTTGGGATCTGACCTCCGCCAGACCATTCCTACGGTGGTACTTCGGTTCCACGCCAGTATAGCACCGGGCCCCGCCCATTTTGACCCTCTAAGTTCATTTTTTGCCCATGGAAATATGCCTTAGGAACACCTTAGAAACCATAGAAGGCCGCGCGCAAAAGCACGTCGGACATGGCCGATCTGCCGAGATTTAAGATACACTTAGCACAAAACCCCATGCCACTCTCCGCAGGCGATAAACTCGGCCCCTACGAAATCCTGGTGCCCATCGGCGCGGGAGGGATGGGCCAGGTCTACCGGGCCCACGACACGCGCCTTCGCCGCGATGTCGCCATCAAAGTTTCCGCGGAGCGCTTCAGTGAGCGCTTCGAAAAGGAAGCCCGTGCAATCGCGTCTCTGAATCACCCCAACGTATGTACGCTCCACGACGTCGGCCCCAACTACCTGGTGATGGAACTGGTGGAAGGGGAGACGCTCGCCGAACGAATCAAACGCGGCGCAATCCCCCTTGAAGAGGCGCTGCGAATTGCGGAGCAAATCGCGGCGGCGTTAGGGGTCGCGCACGACAAGGGCATCACGCATCGCGATCTCAAACCCGGCAACATCATCCTTACGCCTGGTGGTGTCGTGAAGGTGCTCGATTTCGGACTGGCCAAAACGGGCGGCGCTCCCGCGGCGCAGTCGGACAATTCCCCCACCCTGACCATGGGCGCAACACAAGCCGGAGTCATTCTGGGCACGGCCGCGTACATGGCTCCGGAACAGGCTCGCGGCAAGGAAGTCGATAAGCGCGCCGACATCTGGGCTTTCGGCGTGGTTTTGTACGAAATGCTCACCGGGAAGAAGCTGTTTAAGGGCGACGACCTCTCGGAAACGCTGGCTTCGGTGATCAAGGAAGAGCCCAAATTAGACCGAGTGCCCGCGGAGGTACAGCGCCTGCTGCGGAGTTGTCTCGAAAAGGATCCGAAGCAGCGATTGCAAGCCATCGGCGATTGGCGCTTGCTATTGGATGTGGGGCAGGCCCCCGCGCCGCCGGCCACAAGCAGCAAACTCCCATGGGTCGTCGCGGCTTTGGCTCTTCTGACCGCTCTTGGTGTCGCGGGCTGGATGTACTTCAGGACTCAGGCGCCTTCGCAAGTGAGCCGTTTCGAAGTCGCCATTCCCGAAAACGTAGTCTTCAGCCAATACGTGTCGGTTTCCCCCGACGGCCGTAAGCTTGCCTTCAACGCCACTGGGGAGAAAAGCGGCCTATGGATTCGCGATCTCGACGCGCTTGAATGGCGCCAGTTGCCCGGCACCGACGGCGCGGTCAGCCCGTTCTGGTCCCCGGACAGCAAGTTTTTGGGATTCGGTGTCCAAGGCCAGCTCAAGAAGATTGATGTCTCCGGCAGTCCCGCGCAGACACTTTGCGAGGTGTCTGGAATTCAGGTGGGATCGGGCGCCTGGAACCGGGATGGCGTCATCATCTTCGGCGGCCGCGGCGCGGGTCCCTTATGGAAAGTTTCGCAGGCCGGCGGCGTCGCCACGGCGATTACCTCCGTGGATGCGACGCGAGGAGAAGCGTTCCACGCCCTCCCGACTTTCATGCCGGATGGCAAGCACTTTATCTATCTGCGCAACGGATCGCCGGAAGTAATTGGAATGTACGCCGGCTCGCTGGATGTGAAGCCCGAGGCGCAATCGAAGGAGCGTCTTCTGGCAGGCCAGCTCGCGGCGTCCTATGTGAACGGATACCTCTTCTTCATGCGCGAGAACACGTTGATGGCGCAGCCATTCAACGCGGACAAGCTGCAATTGACCGGTGAGCCGGCTCCCGTGGCGGAGCACGTCGGCACCACCCAATCCATTGGAGTTTTTTCCGTTTCTCCCAGCGGCACATTGGCCTATCGTGCGGGCGCCGGGACCGGGAACCATCAGCTCACCTGGTTCGACCGGCAAGGGAAAGTCATCGGCGCCTTCGGCCAGCCCGGTGCGGATCAGGGTGTTGCGCTGTCGCCTGACGGAACGCGCGGCGCGGTTCGCGATGCCGCCGAAGCGGCTGTCGGCGATCTGTGGACGCTCGATTTTGCACGCGGCGTGCGCACCCGGTTCACGTTCCGCCAAAGCGCCGGCTCGGCTGCCGTCTGGTCGCCGGATGGCAATCGCATTGCCTTCGCGGCTGGCAATCTCTTGGATACGCTGTATGAAAAAGCCTCCTCTGGAGCGGGGGACGAGACGGAAGTGCTGAAGGAGCCGGGGCGAATTCACGCTCCCACCGGCTGGTCGCACGACGGAAGGTTTTTGCTGTACGACGTCATCAACGCTCCCAAAACCGGACGCGACATGTGGGTGTTGCCCCTTCAGGGCGATCGCAAGCCAGCGCTCCTGCTTGGCACCGACTTTAATGAAGGCCAGGGTACCTTCTCGCCTGACATGCGCTGGATCGCCTATACTTCCAACGAGTCTGGCCGCCCCGAAATCTATGTGCGCCCGTTCGTCGCTTCGGGACCCTCCGGAGCGCCTGCATTGGGCGAGGGCAAGTGGCAAGTCTCCAAGGATGGCGGGAGCGATCCCAAATGGCGAGCGGACGGCAAGGAGATCATCTTCCAGGCCCCTCCCAACGGAACCGCCAAGATGGCCGTGGATGTGAAAGCCAATGGCGCGGCCTTGGAGGTCGGAATTCCCCAGCGCCTGTTCCAAGCTCCCATCGATTACGGCTGGGACGTCACCTCCGATGGCAAGCGCTTCTTATTGTCGGTGCTGCCGCAGGCTCAGCAAACCGCCCAAGTCCCCATCACCGTGGTACTCAACTGGCCCGCCCAATTAAAGAAGTGAGAGCCGAAGAAGTGACGCTATCTCCGGTTAGAGCTACGGACTCCTAACCAAAGTTCTCAGTACCGAAGAACTCCTCAAACCATACTCACGGGCGATTTCGGTCCGCCCACCTCGCACTCTACGATGGGACTTCATGAGATCAATCCTGATATGCCCCAACGAGGGCCTCAAAGAGCAATTTACGGAAGCGGCCGCGCGGCATCCGAACATCGTACTCTCGAAGGTCCTCAACGAATATCCATCGGGCCATCAACTTCGCCAGACCATATGTTTATACGCGCCGGAGATCGTCTTCCTGGACATTGAAGACCCCGAGGCGGCGGAGGGCATCGCGCGCCATTTGGCGAAGGATTTTCCTTCCATTCAGCGCATTGCGCTGGACCATTCGCAAGACCCGGCGGTCTTTCGGCGTGTGCTTCAATTGCGGATGCGGGAGCTTCTCTCGCCTCCTTTCGACCCTGCTGAGATCGGGCCCATCTTCGGCCGTCTTGAGGACGAACTGCGCTCTCACCCCGCGACCATCGGCGCCACCGAGCACCTCTACGCTTTCCTCCCTGCAAAAGCGGGAACGGGAGCCTCCACCATCGCCGCCAATGCAACTTGGGCGTTTGGACAAATACCGGACAAGAAGGTTCTGCTGGCGGATTTCGACACCTCCTCCGGGGTGACCGGTTTCATGTTCAACGTGGAACACGAATATGGACTCCAGGACGCCGTGGCGGAGGAGCGCGGACTCGACGAAGAAAACTGGAATCGCGTTGTCCGAAGCATCGGCAACATTGATTTGCTGCTATCCGGCGCGCCGCATGTGGGCGAAGTGATTTCCAACCCCAAGCTCGCCCGATTGATCGAATTCAGCCGCCGCAATTACGACGTCGTCGGCATTGATCTCCCCGACACGCTAAATGACACATCGCTCGCCATGCTGCGCGAAGCCAACCGGATCTTCCTGGTGACCACTCCGGAGCTTGCCTCCTTACGCATGGCGCGCCTCAAGGCTTTGTTGCTCCAGAAGCTCGAACTGTACGACAAGGTCTCGCTCCTGGTAAATCGGGCATCCAAACGCATGGAACTCGATGTCAAGGAAATCGAGAAGACTGTTGGGCTGCCGGTATTCATGTCCTTCCCCTGCGATTATGCGAACGTTTCAAAAGCTATAGAGAATGGACACGCCGCCACCAAATTATCCAGCGCCGCCTGGGAATTTGCGGAAAAGCTGCTGAATTCCCCGGGGCGCCAGCCGGAAAAGAAGCGCTTCATCCAACACTTTGCCGTCCTCCCGTTGCGCTACGGATTCCGTTAGACCAGGCTCCCATTCGAGGCCGCGCACTCCGCGTCCCGGAGCGCTACTCTTAAGACGATGATGCGGTTCTCTCTGCTTGCGCTCGTGGCCTCCGCTGCGCTCTCCGCGGCCCCAGCCCCTCGCGTCCTCGCCATCAATGTCGACGGGATGATCAGCCCCATCACTGTCGAGATCGTCGGCCACGCGCTCGATCAAGCCGCCGCCGGCAATGCCGCGGCGGTGCTGATACGCCTCAACACTCCCGGCGGTCTCATGGATTCGGCCCGCGAGATCAATGAAAAAATCGTCGCCTCCCGCGTCCCCGTCATCGCCTATGTCACGCCCAGCGGAGGGCGCGCCGCCAGCGCCGGCTTTTTCCTGCTGGAAGCCGCCGACGTTTCCGCCATGGCCCCCGGCACCAACACCGGAGCTTCCTCGCCAGTGCTCCTCACCGGCGAGATGGATGAGACCATGCGCAAGAAAGTCGAAAACGACGCCTCCGCCTGGCTGCGCAGCGTCGTCGCCAAGCGCGGCCACAATGCCGACTTGGCCGAGAAGACCATCCGCGAAGCCAAGGCCTTCACCGAAAAAGAATCCCTCGACGATCATCTGATCGACATCATCTCACCCGATGAGCACCAGCTTCTCACCTCGCTCGACGGCCGCGAGATCACCCGCTTCGACGGCCGCAAGGAAATCTCGCACACCGCCGGAGCCACCATCGACGAATATCAACCCACCGCGCGAGAGCGCATCGTCAATGCCGTCGCCGATCCCAACATTGGCTTCCTTCTCCTGATCCTCGGCGCGCTCGGCGTTTACGTCGAGTTCACTTCGCCCGGCCTGATTCTGCCCGGAGTCGCGGGAGGCATCCTGTTCCTGCTCGGATTGTCGTCGCTGGCCGTTATGCCCATCAACTGGATCGGCGCGGCCCTTCTGCTGTTAGGCGGAACCCTTCTTATCCTCGAAGTCAAATTCGCTTCGCACGGCGTTCTCGGCGTCGGAGGCACGGTGTCGATGCTGCTGGGCGCTTTGCTCCTGATCAACGGTCCACCGGAGGTACAAATTCACCTCGCCACGGCGCTCGCGGTGGTGGTTCCGTTCGCCATGATCAGTCTGTTTCTGGTGACCCTCGCCGTCCGCGCGCGCCGCAACAAGGCCGTGATGAACGACGGCGGACTGCTTAACGAACTCGGCCAAGCCCGCACCGCGCTCGCACCCGCCGGAACCGTCTTCGTTCATGGCGAGTATTGGGACGCCGTCTCCTCCGCGCCCGTTGAATCCGGCGCGGAAGTCCGCGTCGTCGCTATCGACGGCCTCAAGCTCCGCGTCGAGCCCGCGCGGAAATCGTAGCCCTCCGCAACGGTCGCGCGCTAGCGCCGGAGGGCCGCCGTCGCCGCGTCATCGACTTCAAGCGTCCGAGGATCCATTGTTTGAGGAGCCATTGTTTGAGGAGCGAGGACGACGCCGTAGTCCCCCGCAGCCGACTCCATGCTCACGAAGCCTTCCACGACGTCCTGCTGAACAAGCTTTGGGTCGCGCTGCAAGGGATCGCCCCAACCGCCTCCGCCTGCCGTTGCGACAACGGCACAGGTTCCAGCCGGAACGAAATGACGGAAGACGCTCACAGGCTTGAATGCGGTCTCGGTAGGAAGCTTCATCAAGGTGGCCTCCGCCGCGCCCGGCTTCCCGCCTTCGATGCCCCACGGCGGATATTGTTGGCGGCCCATGTCGGTCAACGACCACTGTCCTTCCACTAGGCCTTCCACTTCGGTCTCCAGCCCCAGGCCTCCGCGATGCCGGCCTGGGCCGCCGGAATCCATGCGTAAGTCGCGGCGCCGGACAAGAATCGGCCAGCGCAATTCCATTTTCTCGATGGGGGCGTTGCGAACGTCGCCTTGGCAGACGGAAACACTTGCGGATTCGCCATCGCCTGTGGGCCGGCCCCCCCATCCTCCGCCCTCGATGCTCTGGGTAACGAAGGGATGCCCGGTGCGGAGATCGTTACCAAAGAACACCACCGGCCCACCCAAAACACCCATGTGGGCGGCGGGCAGCCTACCACGAAGCGCGGGCTCTAATGCCAGGAAGATGGTGTCCACCACGGTCGGCAGGGTCCGGCCCCAGGAGGCCATTGCCGCCGGATAGCGCGCCATCATGTAGTTGCCTTCCTGGATTTCGACCTTCAGCGCGCGAAAGGCACCCTCGTTGACAGGCTCCGTTGGCGTCGTCAGAGCCTTGTATGCGATCAGTGGCGCCGCCAATGTTCGTGCGTTAATGGGCGCTCGCCGCTGCGGCGAACACTGTGTGAGGTCGATGGTCATGTCGCTGCCATGGACGATCACCCGAACTTTGATCTCGACCGGGTGATTCCCATCCAGCGGGCTGCCGGCGAACAACGACTGCGCTTCATAGACGCCGTCCGGCAACTCCTTGACCACCGCCCGGCAGCCGGCTTCGGTTTGGTCGAAAATGCGTTCGATGGCTTGCTCGACGGTCGTGCGCCCGTAGCGCAATAAGACCTCTTCCAGCCGCTTTTCCGCCAGCCTGTTTGCCGTGATCTGGGATTTCAAGTCGCCCATCGAAGCGTCTGGAAAACGGATGTTATCCCGGATCAGATGCCAGACCTTTTCATCCAGCTTCCCCGCCTCGTAGAGCTTGATCTGATCGAGTTGCAGACCTTCCATCCAGGGATCCAGGGCGTTGGGGCCTCCAAAACCAGTGCTGAGGCCGCCGACATCCATCCAGTGGGCGCGTGTCGCGGCGAATCCGAACAACTTGCCGCCTTCGAAGCACGGCGTGTATACCAGTATGTTGTTCAGGTGCTGCCCGCCAACGCGCTGATGATTGGTGATGATCACATCGCCAGGACGGAAATTGTCTTCACCGTAACGTTCCACTCCGTCGCAAATCACGGTGCCCAAGTTCGCGACGAAGTGCGACACTCCGCCGACGTTCTGCGACAGCAAGCGGCCCTTGGCGTCGAGCAGGGCGCAGCAATAGTCGCGAACCTCGTAGATCATCATGTTGTGCGAGGTTCGCTGCAACACCCAGGACATCTCATTCGCGATAGCCGGAAGCACATTGCGAACGACTTCCAACGTTACGATGTCGAGTTTCATGCATGACCTCCCAGCTGAATCAGCAATTCGCCGGACGCCGTGACTTCGGCGCGATCCTGCGGGAACAACGCGGTGGTGCTAGCGTACTCCTGAATGATCGCCGGTCCATCGATTCGTTTACCCGAGGCGAGCGATTCCCTCCGGTACACGGGGCAATCGACAGCATCGGCATCGAAAACCACGCGGTGGCGCAGGCTTCCAGCCTGCGCTGGCAGGTCGGAGACCTGCCCCACAGCCCTGTGCGGCGCTGGCAGCGCATTCAGGGTGCGGGGCGCCACCGCGGTCAGATGTGCGTTCACGATCTCCAGCGCCAGATCAGCATCGTGATACCCGAAACGAGCTTGATGGAGCTGGTGAAAAGCGTTGCGGACCGTTGCCGCGTAATCGCCGGAATAGCGAGCGGGATCGACGGAGATCGGCAATGCGAAGTCCTGACCGGTGTAGCGCACCTCCAGAGTGTGACGCATGCGGATATCGATATTCCCATCGGGGCTCCCCATCCGTGCCCGCGCCAGCGTTTCCATGCCGGCGGCAATCCGCCCCAGTTCGCCGAAGTCTGTGCGGTCCAGCGGACGATAGTAGGTGCGGACAAAATCGTGCCGTGGCTCGGCCAGAAGCATTCCGCTGGCGGAAAACTGCCCTGGAAAATTCGGAATCACCAGAAGCGGGATATGAAGGGATCGTGCAACCTCAGCAGCATGAAGCGGACCAGCGCCGCCAAACCCTACCATGACGAAATCGCGTGGATCGTAGCCGCGTTCGACGGACACCTGACGCACCGCCAGGGACATGTTCATCACGGCAATTTTGACGATGGCGCGGGCAGCCTCGATTTCCGAGAGTCCGAGGGGACGCGCGACACATCGGTTGATGGCCTCGCGCGCCGCTTGGACATCCAGCGGCATCTCACCACCCAGAAAATATGCCGGATCAAGGCGCCCCAGCAGGAGGTTCGCATCGGTGACGGTGGGCCCGGTTCCACCCTTGCCGTAGCAGGCAGGCCCGGGATCGGCCCCGGCGCTCACAGGGCCCACCTTGAGCGACCCTGTGTGATCCACTTTGGCGATACTGCCGCCGCCGGAGCCAACTTCCACCGTGTCCACCACGGGAAGCATCATCGGTTGTCCGACGGCGTACCCGCCGATGTGATAGCCGTGCGACATTTGCGGTTCGCCATCGCGCGCAAGATTGGCTTTCGCGGTTGTGCCTCCCATGTCGAAACCAATCACATTGGGGTATCCAAGCGCGGCTCCAGTCCGCGCCGCGGCGATGAACCCTCCCACTGGGCCTGACTCCAGCATCGCAACCGGCAAACGTCTGGCCACCGGCACGGACATCACGCCACCGTTCGATTGCATGACGTTAAGACGGCCGGCGAAACCCTTATTCTGGAGCATACGCTCCAGTCCTTCCAGATAGGCGCTCACTTTGGGACCGATGTAAGAGTTCAGCACTGTGGTTGAAATACGTTCGTATTCGCCGTACTGGCGAAGGATCTCATGCGAGATGCTTCGATAGGTTTTCGGATTCAACACTTCACTTAACAAGTGGGCCATCCGCAACTCGTGCGCGGGATTGTTCCAGGAATGCAGGAAACACACAGCCACTGCTTCTACGCCGCTGGCGTCCACTTGCCTGGCGATCGTCTCCGCCTGAACGATATTCAACGGAATGTGAACCTCGCCGGTGGCTAGTAGCCGTTCCTCGACTTCGAACGTAAGATGCCGCGGAACCAGAGGCTCTGGGCGCTTGAACCAGATATCGTAGGCATCAGGCCGATTGCCGCGTCCGATCTTGTATACGTCACGCGTGCCTTTGGTGACGATGAGCGCGGTACGGGCACCTTTGCGCTCCAACACGGTATTGATCGCCACAGTGGATCCATGCACAAACGCATCGATCGCGTTCACACTGACGCCTGCTTTTGCAATGCAGTCGTGAATTCCCCGTTCCAAACCCGCGGGTGTGGTCGGACTCTTGGAACTCAGCAATTGGCCGGTGGCTGAGTCATACCCGAGGAAATCGGTAAACGTTCCCCCAACATCTACAGCAACGATGAATGGCAATCGATTTCCCCTATGAGTCCGGGCCGGTTCTCCAAGAATCGAACCGCGCTTCCAGCGTGCTCAGCCCCTGCGTGCACAAAACGCCCAGAACGACGATCACTACCAACGAAGCGATCATATCGGTGGTTTTCAACAATGCGCCGTAATAAGCGATGCTGTAGCCCAGCCCCGCCGTGGCGCCGAAGAGCTCGCCAACCACCACCCCCATCAGTGCGCGGCCGACTCCCAGGCGCAGGCCCGCAATCACCGTCGGCACCGAGGCCGGCAGGACGACTTTCCACAAGAGATCGCGCTCGGTCGCCCCGAAGGATCGCGCGGCGCGAAGCAATCCAGGATTGACGTTCTGAACTCCGCTCAGGGTGCTGGTTGCAATTTGCGTGACCGAGAGCAAGAACGCGATCACAATAACCATCGGGACTCCCAGGCCGAACCAGAGCACGAAGATCGGATAAAAGGCAATCAGCGGGGCGGAATATAAGAACCAAAGAAACGGATCCAGCGCATATTCCACGGTGCGGAATCGGCCCGCCAAAGCCCCCGCCGGAATCCCGACGGCCACCGCCGTGCCATAACCGATGGCAAATTCGCGGAGGCTCACCGCAAAGTTATGCCACAGCTCGCCCGATTTTGCGGCCCGGCTCAGACTGGCGGCGATCGCGGACGGCTGGGAGATGAAGAACGGGTTGACCCAACCCAGCCGCACCACGGATTCCCATACTACAAGGATGGCCGCGAAGGACAAAGTCCCGAGAAGCACAGGAGCGCACAGGACGCCGCGGCGTCCACCCTGTCGGCAGACGCTGCCGCGGCGTTCCGTTGTGCGCGGCTTCTGGAAAGCCGATTTCCAGCCGGCGATGCCCTTCATTTTCCAGCCGTCCACAACTGTTCTTCCAGTGCCCGCACGGCAGACGTCGCCGCAAATCCGAACAGAGAAACCAGCAGCACGTCAAAGAGCAGGTAGTCGGTTCGGAATTCCGAACCGTAACGCATGATCTCATTACCCACACCGGCTTGCGACTGGTACATTTCCGCGACCACAACGCCCAAAACCGCGCGACTCAAGCCTAACCGGATGCCCATGACCACACTCAGAAGCGATCCCGGCAGGATGACTTTGACAAACACGTCCCATTCCCCCGCACAGAAGGATCGCGCCGCGAGGACCCAGGAACGCTCGACTCCTCGAACACCCGCCATCGTGTTTACAAGAATCGGAATCACTCCGCCGACGAAGGCGACCGCGATCTTCGATTGCATTCCGATTCCAAGCCAGACCACGATGATCGGTAGCAGCGCGAGATGAGGCGTTGCGTAAATCGCCATGATCGGGGGATCTAAGAGATACCGCAGCACAAGGAATCTGCCCAACAGCAAACCCAGAGGTACGCCGATTCCTATGGCAAGCGCAAATCCGATGGCAAATTCCGAGAGACTCGCGTAAACATCACGGGCGAAACCGCCGGTGCGAACGATTTCCAGACCTGCGGCAATCACGCGGCTGGGCTGGCTGATATAGGTGGCGTCCGCCAAGCCGGCTCGGGGCGCGATTTCCCAGATCGTCAGGAATGCCATCACGGTAAGGGTGGAGATCAGCACGCGGTAGTTTGATGAAGAGGTGCTCCGGAACATGGTGCTAACCTCGAGGGGCGATGACATCACGCGCATCCCGCGCCTCTCTCATTAAGCATTCCCGGATATGCCGCCGATACTCGATAAAAAGCTTAGAGTCCATCGTCTCAATGGTGCGCGGACGGGGCAGGTCCACAGGTATGATTTCGGTGATCCGGCCGGGATTCTTGGCCATCACCACGATCCGATCCGCGAGAAAAATCGCTTCGTCGATGCCGTGCGTGACAAACACGGCCGTTTTCTTATTTTGCTCCCATATCGTGAGTAACTCGCTTCCCATCTCATCCCGCGTCTGAGCATCGAGCGATCCGAAAGGCTCATCCAATAACAGAATCTCCGGATCGACGGCTAACGCGCGTGCTATGCCGACCCGCTGCCGCATCCCGCCGGAGAGCTGGTGCGGATGGTAATGCTCGAATCCCTTGAGTCCCACCAGCTCGACAAAGCGCTTGGCTCGCACCGTGAGGTCCTCTCCGCTCCAGCGCTGTAGTTCCAGGCCGAAACGGACGTTATCAAGCACAGTCCGCCAGGGCATCAGCGCAAAATCCTGAAACACAACTGCGCGATCGCGCCCTGGGCCCGAGACCGGTTTCCCGTTGACCAGTACGCTTCCGCTGGCGGGCTGCACCAGGCCGGCGATGGCCAGCAGCAGGCTGCTTTTTCCGCAGCCGCTGGGGCCCACCATCGTGACGAACGTTCCGCGCGCGATATCCAGGTTTGCGCTCGAGACTGCGATGAATGTTCCCCCGGCCTTGGGATTTTCATAGGAAACAGTCAAGTCCTCGACCCGAATATGCGATGCAGCCACGCTCCCATGGTGCGGTTCCATGGCCGGCTCTAAGACGGTGCGAGCGTCCATTGACGATAGCTATCCACGTACGTCGGAATCCAGAACCTGGCGAGCGGCCAACGCTCTTTATAACGCCCCGTCTTGATGCCCATATCGAAGAAGACATCGAGAGATTTTTCGGTCGGCAAACGGCCGTCCTCGTAAATGTAATCGATCACTTCCATATAGGTCCGCTCGACGTACTTCGGATCGATTTGGAGATGTTTGATCAAGGATTGTTCCGCGAGTTGCTTATCTTGCTTGGCCAGACGCACGGCGAGCGTGTGACCGCGAAGCAGCGCCTTCACTGTATTCGGATGGGTGGCCAGAAAAGACTCCGTTGCGAAGAAGAGGTGTTGCGGATAGTCGTCGGACAATTGTTTCTGTGAATAGACGAGCTGGTAACCGCGATCGGCGGCCAGAAATTTCTCGGGAGTCGAAAAAATGCTGACATCGAGTTGGCCGGCCTGCATCGCCGCCAGTCGCGTCGAAGGAGGACCCGCCTGAATGATCTGCACATCCTTGGATGGGTCGAGGCCGTTCACCATGAGTGCATACCGGGTGATGAAATCGGTGGAGGAGCCATACTGGGTGATGCCGATGCGTTTTCCTTTCGCGCCTGCGAGGCTCTTGATGGAAGAGACGCCGTACCAGTCGAAATCCGGGATGTTGAATCCAGCATAGAAAGCCTTCAGCGGCTGACCCGCATCGATCCCGGAGGTGATTTCAGAAAGGCCAACGACTCCCACGTCTACCGATCCCGAGACAACCGCTCTGATCACATCCGCGCCACCCCGGAATTCCACCACCTCGGCCTGGATGCCTTGCTTTGCGAAGCAGCCCTCATCCACTGCCACATACAACGGAAGGTATGTCGCTCCCGGCACGGCCAGTCCAATCGTTACGTGCGTTTTCTCCGGAGCGGATCCGGTTGACGGCGGGCCGGCGGGCGTCCTGCCGCAGCCGGCGAGCATCGCTAACACCACGAGGCCCCACATTGGTCTTCCCGGCATCATTTCTTACCCTGAATCCACGAGGCCTCACTCTGAATTCATAGAGACAGTGGCGAGGGCGGCGGATTCCGCGGTCCCCTGCTTTCCGGAATCATCGAGGCCCAGGTTGCGGCGGGCGTTGCGGTAGAGAAGCTTCTCCAGATCCGCTTCCGTCAAGCCGATCTCCTGAATCAGCGCGAGCGCCGTTGCCGGATCCCAGCAGGGATAGTCGGAGCCATACATCACCCGATCGATGCCGTAATATTCGATCGCGAATTTCATCCCCATACTGTGAGGAGAAACCGTGTCGGTGTACATCCGCCGGATATAAGTGCTGGGAGGACGCGGGAGTCTGGCGTTCTTGCCGTTCTTGTCCATGCGGCCGGATTGATAGGGCAGCGCCCCGCCGGTGTGCGACATCACCACCTTGAGATCCGGATAACGCTCCATGATGCCGGAAAAAACCAGCCGGGAGGCCGTCACGCTGACCTCGATGACTCGGCCTAGACTGAGCTGGAGCGCCCCGCCATAGCCCTCCAAGTCCTCACCAAATACTGCATCGGTCGGATGCAGGAAGAGCGGTATGCCGAGCTGTTCGATGCGAGCGTAAAAGGGCTCCAGACGCTCGGCATCGATCCTGGTATCTCGACCGATGCTTCCGGGAACATTCACGCCCATCAATCCGAGCTTGTTGATCGCGTGGTCAAGCACCTCAATGGCTGCCTTCGTATCCGTCAACGGAACCGCCGCGCTAGCCCAGACCCGGCCGGGATATTTGCGTTGCGCGTCCGCCATATGCTCGTTCCACATCATCGCAGCTTCACGGCCTTCTTCCGGAGGCAGGTCGGAGAAATAGATCGAAAATGGACCGAGCGAGCAGACCACGCTCACCTCATGGCCAAGGCCATCCATATGTTCGAGCTCCCGGTCGAGATCGAACCATTCCGCCCAGGAGTTGACCGGTGGGCGTCCCTCATGTCCAAGATAACTGTATCCGCCTCGGCTGTTGCGTTCCGCGCGAGGATAGCCGCGGCGATTGCAAAGCTCCTCGAAGATGTCTCTCGGCCACCAGTGGAAATGGGAATCGATGATCCGCATTGCGTCTATTCCTTGGGGGCGGCTCGGGCTCACTTTTCGATCCGCTCCCAGAGCTTAGCACACCGGTCAGAAGCAATTCCGCGCTGCTCTGGTAGGTCTTGTCAGGATCGCGCGCTCAGAAACTGGTCTTCCCCCTCTGCGGCCGGCAAGGCTCCGATCTGGCGAAGCAGGCCGAGTTGGTCCCAACTATTCCAGCCCTCGACCAATTGGCCTCTTGAAATTCGGACGATTACGATTCCCCTGACGCGTATCCGGCGGCCCGTGGGCGGCACACCAAGTTCGGGGCCAGAGTGGGTGCCTTCCAGAAGAACCCGCACCATGACCCTGTCACCTTCAGCTAGGATGTCCTGGATACTGATCTGAATGTCCGGGAAGCTGCCCCGGAGGTTGCGAGCGAAAGGTTTGAATTCTGCCGGCCCGCGGACTTCGGCTTCTCCTTCACCGAGACCATATGCAACACCGTCCTTCGCAAACAACTCGTCTATCGTAGCCTCGCGTCCTTCGTTCCAGACTTCTCTGAACCAGCGGCGCACCAGAGCCTTGTTGTCTTCTTGATTGGTTTCTTGCATGATTGACCTCTCCGGCAATGTAGCACAGGACGGCTCACGGTCGGCGCTGCTATGCCGCCTCATGCCCACCGGGATTTGGTCTCGTCTCCCCCATTTCCATCTGCAGCATCACCCCACCGGCAAGGGCGACCAACGCCAAGCCGACGAAACTCGCGTTCAAGTTATATCGCTTGGCGATAAATCCGAAGAATGCATTGCTCATTAGGGAGCCGAGACCCATGGCGGACGGCACCGAGCCTTGCAATTGGGCTACCAGGACTCCTAGGCTGCAATCTCTTTCAGCCGCTGCGAGATTTGTTGCAGTGCACCAAAAATCGTATTGTGCGGTCGCACCGTATGCTCTTGAATTCCAATCGCTTTGAACTGGCGCGCGAATTGCCTATAGCGGACGCAGTCGTCACAGAACGATCCCCATCTCATCGGTGGATTCGGAGGACCTTGGCTAACGCGGCGGGATCACGGTCCCGCCGCGGTGTCGTGGCTTGGTGGTGTTCAAGGTTTTCGCGCGGTGACGCCATCCGTCGGCCCCCGCCCCCCGGGCGCTACTTCAGACGCAACCCATTTAACATCGACCATCCTAAGCTTGAAGGGAGGCATTCTATGTCGGAAAAAGTGGCAGACCTTTTGTGGGAGATGCTGGCAAACGCCGGAGTCAAACGCTGCTATGGCATTGTGGGTGACGCTCTCAATCCCGTCATCGACGGGCTGCGCCGCAACGGGAAAATCGAATTTATCCATGTGCGCCATGAAGAGTACGGCGTTTTTGCCGCCGTCGCGGAAGCTTACCTAACTGGCCACCCCGTTGTAGTGTGTGGAACGGCCGGCCCCGGAGTCGTCCACCTCTTCAACGGACTCATGGACGCGCGCAAGGAGGGCGCTCCGATCATCGCCATTGCGGGCGACGTGGAAACAAGCCTGATCGACACGTCCGCTCTCGAAGAACTCAATCCTTACAAATTCTTCGAGGCCGCATCTCTCTGTACCGGGCGGCTGGTCAATCCTGAGCAGGCGCGGGCGATCGTCAATGCCGCGATTCTCACCGCCGTCTTGGAAAATGGACCTACGGTGATTTCGATCCCGGGCAACGTCGCATCGGCGGATGTACCAGACTACTCGTCTGCGATCACCATCCCTAAACCGCCTCTGCTTCGCCCTTCCGATGCCGACCTAGATGAGCTTGTGAAGATGATCGACGACGCGAAGACGGTAGCGATCTTCGGGGGCGATGGCTGTAGGGAAGCCCACGATGAGGTGGTCCAACTGGCGGGCAGACTGAAGGCGCCTGTCGGCTATTCGTTCCGCGGCAAACAGTGGTTGGAACATGACAATCCTAATGCCGTTGGCATGACCGGCTTGCTCGGTTACGGCGGAGCGTACGGCGCTATTCATGAGGCGGACCTTCTACTGCTGCTTGGCACTGACTTTCCCTTCACAGAATTTCTGCCCGGCGATTCCGTGAAGAAAGTCCAGATCGACAAGGACCCCAAACACATCGGCCGCCGGACAGCCGTTGATCTTGGGCTTGTCGGCGATATCAAGCCGACCCTCACCGCCTTGCTGAAGAACGTGAGTGAGAAAAGCGATACCCGCTTTCTGGACAAACACGTCGCGGACACGAATTCTTTTCACGATCTTCTGCAGCACTACGTCTAGAAAGGACCTGGGATCAAGCCTATACGTCCGGAATATCTGGCCGCGACGCTAAGCGATCTCGCTTCCGACGATGCGATGTTTTTCGCCGACACCGGCACGGCATGCATATGGCTGGCAAGACATATCAGGGGCGGCAGAAATCGCAGACTTTTCGGTTCGTTTTCCTGGGCGTCCATGGCAAATGCCGCGCCCAATGCGTTTGGCGCGCAGTTGGCGTACCCGGACCGGCAAACGATCGCACTGTGCGGCGATGGCGGCTTCACCATGCTCGCGCTGGGCGATTTATTGACCCAAGTGCAACGAAAGACTCCGGTGGTTCAGATCGTCCTCAATAACGAATCCCTCGACTTCGTGAATATCGAGCAGCAGGAGGCCGGCATAATCCCGTTCGGCGTGGAATTCAACAATCCCAATTTCGCCAGGGTCGCCGAGGCCATGGGCGCAAAGGGCATCCGCATCGAAGATCCCGGCGACGTTCGGGATGGACTCGCTGCGGCCTTGGCCCATAAAGATGGGCCTGTCGTCGTGGATGCGGTAGTCGATCCTTTCGCCCTATCGCTACCGTCGCATGTTCCTTTCCACACGGCCAAGAGCTTTACTCTTAGCCTTGCCAAACAGGTATGGAGCGGAAAGATGGACGACGTGATCAAAACGATTGAACGAAACGTCAGGCTGATCTGAGCAACGGAGGTGGCGGCGAAATCGACTCGGGCTGCGTTGGAGCCGACCGGGATTTGCTGCGTCGAAGTAGACTCAGATTGCACAGAAGTCGACGGAGTTTGCGCCTGGAGGCTGCGGCTGCGGTTGAGCAGCGGCCACGAGTGGCGCAGAAGTGTTACTTGACGTGAGTAGCGATTTAACACGCCAATTGCGGCATTGGCGGCTTCGGATCGCTGGACATCGCCCCGGATAATCTCCCGTTGCTGACGTTGCGACCATAAAGCTTACGATCCTCCGAACGGTCCCGCGTGACTGTGGTCCCATCAAAAGCGGCTCCTGCAAAGGCCCCCTTCGATCGAGAATACGACAGGATTTCTGCTCTAAGCGCGGCGTCTGTATCGGCGGTATACGCCCTCCCTACCGGCCCAATCGCCGCGGAGGCATCCACACCGATCGTAAATTTATCGCCGGTTAACCGGTTCATCCCTTTCTGATTCATCACCAACATAACTACATCGGTGGATTCCAAACCAAGTTGGGCGCCAAGACCCCCGCCCCCAATACGGATAGCCGCCGGGCCGCCCCATGTGCGCGAAAGGTCTTTACTGAGGCCGTGCCGCCGGGTGGGACGGTTGGCCATTCGGGGGAGGTGGAACGTTCGGGGCGGCCGGTGAAACAGATACCGCCGAAGTGGGAACCACGTCCAGCGCGCATCGGCACCCGACGCCAAGAACTCTGGAATTGGGAGTCACTCCCCCACGTGCAGAGGCACGGAGCCCTTTCCTCGGGCGAAAGAAGTTTCCTCCCCTGGTGTCCCGGTGCATGCCGGACTCAGGGCCAGGCGGATCCATTTCAGGTGACTGCTTATAATACGTATCGCTCCACCAATCATTAATCCACGTACCCACGTTTCCGAGCATGTCATACAGCCCAAACGCGTTGGGGAGTTTCGTCCCGACAGGGTGCATCCGGTTCCCGTTCTGTCCTGCGCGCTGAAACAACTCCGCGTCATCGTGGATGGCACGGAAATCGACGCGATCTTTGCCGCTGTTATCTACATTCCACGCGATCTCATCCAGCGGACCGTAGCGTGCTTCCCTTGAACCGGCGCGTTCGGCGTACTCCCATTCCGCCTCTGTCAGCAACCGCCCGCCCGCCCAAGCGCAGTATGCCTTCGACTCCGCCCAGGTGATGAGGACCATCGGCAACCGCAACCTTGACCACCCTGGGTTCAGTGCCAGGTTCCCCATTTTCGGTTCCGGCGGCATGTCTCGATGGGTCTGTTTCGCAAAACGGGACCAGGCTCCAACCGTTACCGCCGTTACACCCAACCAGAAGCCATGGCTGAGCCGCACGGTATGCACGGGCAACTCATCGGGCCCGCATTCTTCGTCGCCGGGAGAACATCCCATGTGAAAAGTTCCCGGTCGAATCCATGCGTACGGCAGGTCATCCACACGATTCAGTTTCGTTTGTTCCAGCCGAGGCGCAGGTTCCGGCGCCGGCGTCGCGGCCGCCGACTTGGCGGGTTGCAATTCGAGTTTGAGCTTCGCCAGCGCCGCGAATTTTCCCTGCGGATACTCTGTCAGATACTCGCGGTACATCCGGGGGTCCGAGGAACCGCTGATCGAGTTCCAAAATGCAAGTTCCACCTCGGATTCACTCGCGCCTGAGTCGGATTTCTGAACTGGCGCCGGGTTGGTTACCAGGTCGGCCGGTTGTTTTGCAGCTTCCGTTTTGACCGGCGTAATCCGGCTGCGGTACATCCATATTCCGCCGGCAGCCAGAATCGCCGAGGCCAGACCCACGGCCGCCCATGCCCAGCGCCGGTCCCGCTGAACGCTAGCGACCATCGACATTCTGGATGATCTTCTGGACGATTCAACAACGGTCAGCAGAGCCTGACTTAACTTGTCACCAAACTCACGCGCGTCCGGAGGGCGATCGTTAGGGTTGTAATTCAGCGACTGCAAGATCAATCTCTCGGCTGAGGGCGATATCCCCGGCCGCAGCGCCGAAGGCTTTACCCGTACCCCTGCGCGTTGCAGCTCGGAAAGGTGATCGACATCCTCGGGGACAAATGGTTTTCGCCCGGTGGCCATTTCATAAGCGATCAAGCCGAAGGTGTAAATGTCGGTGGCGGCGGTGGGTTGGCCGGTGGCTTGTTCGGGCGCCATGTAGGCCAGGCTTCCCGCTACTCGCGTCCGCGTGTCCCGCCCTTCGGCGTTGGCAATGGTGGCTAGACCGAAATCGATCAGTCTCACGCGTTGATCGCCCCCCGGAAGCGGCTGGAGCATAATATTCTCGGGCTTCAGGTCGCGGTGCCAGATTTTCTTGTCATGCGCGGCGCCCAGGGCCTGCCCGATCTGCTGAACGAAGCTCGCAACCACATCCAGGGGTAGTCCTTCGGGAGTCAGCATCGAGCGCAAGGTGGTTCCCTCGATGTATTGCATGACGAGGAACGGCTTGCCATCCGCGGTCCGTCCGTTGTCGAGGACTCCTACAACCCCGGGGTGATCGATGAGCGTAAGGGCGCGGAGTTCCTCGCTGAATTTCCGTTCAAACCAGGGGTCGTCCACGATCTGGTCCAGCTTGATCTTGACCACCACCGGACGATCGTGCATCTGCACATCATGGGCTAGGAAGACTCTTCCGAAGCCGCCGCGGCCCAGCTCCCGCACGATCGAGTAGCGGCCTTTCAATACAGAACCGACGCCTATCGGCGGAGTGGCGTTTACTATGTCCTCGGGTAGCGGGTTACCAGAGGATGCCGGTCCGCGGACCGGGTCGCGCGAAGACGGATCATCCATGATCGAAGAGTATATCAAGAGAATCGGAGAATCATGGCATCAGTTCAGCTCAAGGCGCAGGTCTCGGCCGCCTCACGGCGGCGGATCGGCCATATGTCTCCTATTCAGTGGTATATGTCTCCTATTTGGATAGGCGGGACCCAGAAAAAAGGTCCGTCTGTGACTGTAAAATCTTCTGGCAATCCGGAGTATCTGCGGGCCATCGTGAACATTTCCGGCAGTCTGTCATCCCGGCCATTGAAATGCAGAAGAGCAGCCATGCTTCGGCGAGTAATCATTGCAAATCTCGCAATGACCGTGATGCTCGGAAAAGAAGCTACACCCGACGCACGGTTGCGAAACGCTACAGTGGCGCTGCGGGAGATCATGCGCAGCCCTGACAGGGGGATACCGCACGATCTGATCGAACGATCGCAATGCGTCGTGGTCGTCCCGGATTTGCTGAAGGGCGCTTTCCTGGTCGGCGGCACGTACGGCCGGGGATTCGCGTCTTGCCGGCGAGGCGACGGCTGGAGCGCGCCGGCGGCGGTACGAATTGAAGGCGGCAGCTTCGGATTTCAGTTGGGTGGCTCCGCGACGGATCTCGTGATGCTGGTGATGAGCCGGCGCGGAATGGATCGCCTGCTGGGCGATAAATTTACGATAGGTGGCGAGGCCGCCGCAGCTGCCGGACCTGTCGGACGCGAGACCGCCGCTCAAACCGACGTCCTTATGCGGGCGGAAATTTTATCCTGGTCGCGCTCTCGCGGTCTGTTTGCCGGCATCTCGCTTGACGGAGCAACCCTGCGGCCGGATTCGAGCGAGAATCGAAAGCTGTACGGCCGAAACATCAGCAATCGCGAAATTCTGGAAACCGTCGTGATTCCATGGGACGCGCAGCCCTTCGTCACCGAACTGGCGACTATTGGCCGCCCGGTAGTATTTGGGATCGGCGGACGCAGTGGAGAAGGAAGCGGCGCCGCGCCGGCTCAGCCGGCGACTACGGGAGTGACCCAGCCTCTGCCTTCCGCCGCTCCGGCCGCGGACAGGGGGACGGCGCCGACCCTTCCTCCTCCGCTGGCACCTCAGGCTCCGCCGCCTCCGGCCGCAGAGAGGGCGATAGCGCCGACCCTTCCCCCGCTGCCGCCTCCGGCGGGCAAGCCTCCGCTTCCGCCTCCCGCGGACAAGCCGCTTGCGCCCATCGCTCCGGCACCGCCGCCACCGGATCAGCCTGCCGCCACCTTGCCCACGATCTCGGAGGGCATGTCCGTGGATCAGGTGGTGGCTCTGCTCGGACAGCCCGACAAGATCGCCGATCTAGGCTCGAAGAAAATTTACTTGTACCCGGCTCAAAAAGTGACTTTTGTCGATGGCAAGGTCAGCCCAATTCAGGACTCCTCCGGAAACCCAACCAATTCTATTCCCGTTCTGCTCCTCTACGAAATCGCAGTGGGCGCTTTGATTGTCGCAGCGGCGGCTGCGATCCTGCTTGCACGCCGGAGCAGAACCGCCGGCATGGTTCCCCCCTCGCCCGCTCCTCCGCCTCCTCCGCCCGCAATGCCGCCCGTTCCGCCTCCCCTGCCTCCAATGGCACAGTCGGCTCCGCCTCAGACCCCCCGCGTTTAGCTCCCGAGCCCGGCTTCAGGAAACGGCTCCAACCAAGGCGGTCCGGGTGTATGATGGCTGCAAAACTGATTTCAAATGGAAATCCATGTAAGGCGCAGGGGAGGTTGAAATGAACGGGCGCATTTTCCGTGGAGTTGCCGCTATCGGACTCAGCCTGAGTCTTACTGCGATCCTCGCATTCTCTCAAACAGCGGAGCCGAATAGAGGACTCCAAGCGCCAGCCGGTACCCTAGCTGAACGAGAAACCGGCGGTGGAGGCGGCAATGGCGGCGCGGAGCCGTGCACTCACTCGCCCATTTGCGCTTGGGGAAGAGGGCGCAATGGAATCGTTCATGAAGAGCGCACCCCCGATATGGGTTTCACATTCGCTTATCCGTTTGCTTTGCCGGATGGACTAAACGGCGGTGTCGCGGCGGTCGCCATGAATTCGAGAGAGCACCTTTTCGCCTTTCAGCGGAACCCCGCGGGGAAACCGCAGTTGTTTGAGTTCGACCAAAATCACGCACTGGTCCGCACCATCGGAGAGGACGTGATCGGCCACCAAAACAAGGCGCACGGCATGGCCATCGACGCACAGGACAATATCTGGATCTGCGACGAGAATGGCGACACTGTGATGAAGCTAAGTCCCGAGGGGAAGCTCCTCATGACCATCGGCGTGAAGGGACAAAGAGGGGATTGGGATGAAGCCAAGGGACAAAGGCTTCTCTGGCAGCCTCTGCACCTCGCCTTCGCTCCGAATGGCGATATTTATATCGGCATGGGACATGCGAACGAAAGCCCCAATGACACCGATAAATCTCCGGCCGACAGTAGCGGCGCCGCGCGCATACTGCACCTCGATAAGAACGGTAATTTCATCCATCAATGGTTTGGCAACAATGCGGGACAGGGACATTTCAGCATGGTCCATGGGATCGCCATCAATCCCAACAACGGCAATGTTTATATCGGCGACCGCGAGGAATATCGCATCGTCGTCTATAACGGAAACGGCAAGTTCATCAAAACGATTCAAATGAGAAACCTTGTTTGCGCCCTGTATGTGGATCCGCACGGCCAACTATGGATGGCGACCGGTCAGGATGGCCAAATCTTCAAGATAGATTGGGATGGCAACGTACTTGGTGCGATCGGCAACGGACCCGGCAGAGGGGAAGGCCAGTTTATCGAATCCAACTACATGGCCATGGATTCTCGCGGCAACTTGTTTACAGGCGATACGAGCGTTGGCCGTATCACGGAAATGCTCGCACCTAAGAAGTGACGGAGCGGGGTTAGTCCCGATAAGCCGGCCGGTAGTCTTAAACCAGTCGTTAGTCTTAGAATGGATAAGCTGCGCGAAAGGCGGCCCATGAAACGTCTGCTCACAATCCTCTTCACTATTGCCACGGTTGGCATCGCCGTGATGGCGACGGTGCCCGCCCACTTCCGCGTTCTGGCGCAGAATCGCATGAACTACTCGATCGTCGGCCAGGACAGCGGCCACGTCGCTCTCGGTCTGGCGATTCGCAGACTCGGCGTTTCCGGTACGTTCATGCAGGCTCCCGCGCATCCCGACGACGAGACCAACGCGTTGTTCGCAATGTTCACCCACGGCATGGGCCTGCGTTCGATCGACCTCCAGAACAACCGTGGCGACGGCGGACAAAATGAAATCGGCCCCGAGCTCTTCCGCGACATCGCCGTCCTGCGCACTGCCGAGCTGCTCTCGGCGCACCGCATCGACGGAGCCGAGCAATACTTCACGCGAGCCATCGACTACGGCTATTCGTTCGATCCCCAGGAAGTAATTCAGAAATGGGGCCGCGAGGACATCGTCGGCGACTACGTCCGCCTCCTGCGAACCCTCCGTCCCGACGTCGTGCTGACGATGAACATTCAGGGCCGCGGCGGCGATCGCGCCCATGAGGCGACGACGGTCCTGTTCCGGGAAGCCTACTATGCGGCGGGCGACCCATCGAAATATCCCGCGCAACTCCGCGAAGGACTCAGACCCTGGCAGCCCAAGAAACTCTACTTCGCCGCCCCACCGGCCCAGCCTGACGCCGGCGGCCGCGGAGGACGCGGAGCAGGTCGCGGCGCGACTCCCACTACAGCTCCGGCGGCGCCACCGGCGCCCTCGGTGAAGCTCACCCCAGCGAATACAAACGCGTACGATTCCCTGCTGGGCCGCACCTACGCTGAAATCGGCGCCGACGCGCGCAGCAATCACAAATGCCAGGGTACCGGCGGCCTCCCCGCCCTGCCTGGATTCAATAATGGACGCGGCGGCGGTCCAGGTGGCGGCGGATATCAGCTGATCGACAGCACCCTCCCCGGGCAGAAGGACAAGACGGAAACCTCTCTCTTCGACGGCGTGGACACTAAGCTGGAAGCGATCGCCCAGTATGCGGGACCGAACCCTCCCGCGGCTCTGGTCTCCGGGATTGGCGTTATTGCCGCCGACGCCAAGGCCGCGCGGAACGCCTTCGATTCCGGCAACGATGCCGCCACCGCGCAGCCCATCGAGGCTGGCCTCGCCGCCATACGCTCTCTTCGCGGGCAGTTGGCCGGCATGGGGCTCGATGATTCGGCCCGCTACGAAATCGATTTTCGTCTCGGTATCAAGGAACGCGACTATCAGGACGCCGTGCTTGCCGCGCACGGCCTCTCCTTCGACGCCGTCGCCGACGACGGGCTCGTGATCGCCGGACAGCCTGTGAAGCTCTCCATCCTCGCCGTGAACCGCGGTTCGTCGGATGTCAGCGTGACCGGAGTCTCGATCGCCGGCTTCGACGCACCTGTCGCCTGCGCACCCGCCGGCGTCAAGAAGGATGCGGTCTACACCTGCGCCTCCGACGCGCACGTCCCCAAAAGCGCCCGGCTGACAACGCCGTACTTCAACGACAACTACTGGAAGCATCCGGAGAATCAGGCGATTCAGATCTTCGCGCCCGGTGTCGAGTTCGGCGTTCCCTTCGCCCCGACGCCGTTCCGCGTGACGTTCCACATTCAGGCGGGCGGCGTCGAGGTCACCAGGGAGGTGCCGGTCGAATTCCGCTACGTGAAAGACCTCTACCTCGGCGACAAGCGCATGGAGCTCAATGTCGTTCCAGCTTTCTCGACAAGCGTCACTCCGGCCCTCGCAATATTCCCGGCTTCCACTGCCGCGCCGGTCAAGCGCGAAATCCATGTCTCTGTCACTAATGGCACGAAGGGTGCGGCCGAGGCCTCGGTGTCTCTCGATCTGCCCCCTGGTTGGAAGGCGACCCCCGCGAGTGTGCCGCTCAGCTTCGGCCATGAGGATGAAGCGCTATCGGCCAGGTTTGAGGTCACCGCTCCGCCCCAGGCTAAAGTCGGCCAGTACACCTTGCGTGCGGTGGTCACCTCCCCGGCCTTCCCACCGGAGAAGTTTTCCGATGGCTACGAGGTAATCGAATATCCGCACATTCAACGCCGCCAGGTGATCAAGCCGGCCGAAGCCGCGCTCAAGGTGGTTGACGTGAAGGTGACTCCGAATATCAACGTCGGCTACATCGTCGGCGTGGGCGATCAAGTGCCCCCGGCGCTCGAACAGTTGGGCGCAAAGGTGAGTTACATCGAGGAGGACGAACTCGCCTGGGGCGACCTGTCCAAACACGACGTGATCCTGACCGGCGTCCGCGCCTACGAACGGCGTGCCGATCTTCGCGCTTATAATCGCCGTTTGCTCGATTATGTCTCGCGAGGCGGGACCGTCATCGTGCAGTACAACAAGACGGAGTTCAATCAGTCGGACTACGGCCCGTATCCCGCCAAGGTCAGCCAGAACCGCGTGGCCGATGAACTGGTCCCCGTCAAACTACTTGCGCCGGCCGATCCGGTATTCAATATTCCGAACAGGATCGGTGCGCCAGCGTGGGCCGGTTGGGTGCAGGAGCGTGGCCTTTATTTCCTCGGAGAGAAGGATCCGAAGTACGTGGATCTGGTCTCGATGACGGACTCCTTCAAGGACAACCCAGGGGAGAAACTCGGAGCGATGGTCGAAGCGAAGTACGGCCGGGGAAGATGGATCTATCTCGGCCTGGGGCTATGGCGTCAACTGCCGGCCGGAACCGACGGCGCCTATCAGCTTCTGGCCAATCTGATCAGCCTGCCGAAGGCGAAAACACCCGAACGGGCCTCGATCCGATAAGAGTCTACTGCGTGCGCAGATCTGGCCGGCGAATCCAGCCTTCCATATTCTTACTTGCCCTTGCCTGCGGGTTGGGCTTGCTGGCGGGCTAACGCGGCCTCGAAGCTCTTCTCATACTGATCGACGTGGGCTTTGTAGCCTTCCGGATCGATGAACGGATTCGGATCTCCCGGGCCTCGCTTCTGCAGCTTCTCGTATTTCGCGGCCATGTTATAGAACGATGCGTGCGAACTGACCCACACCTCAACTGGGAACGTGAGGGCCTTCTTGTAAGTAGCCCTGAAGTCGTCAACCATTCCCGGATACTGATCGAGCGACTGGAGGAACTGCCCGTTCAGGCTGCACTCGATAAACGTGTAATAGGTTTTGCCATTTTCTTTGAGGTTTGTGCTCCAAGCGAGGCATCCCCGCGTGTGACCGGGCATCAAGTGGGCCGTCAGGGTTGTTCCGCCGAGCGTGACCGTGTCGCCCTCGTCCACCAGCCGGTCGATCGGATGCTCCTTGCCGGCCGGGTGAAAGTCCTTCGTCTTGGGAGCGTCCACGCGTCCTACCACGACTTGGGCGCCGGTCAGTTCCTTAACTAGATTGTCTCCGCCCACGTGGTCGGGGTGTGCGTGACCCGCGATCAGGATCTTGATATCGCTAAACTTGAACCCCAGTTTTTCCACGCTCGCTTGGATCACCGGAACCGACGACTCATAGTCGCTGTTCATCAGGATGTTGCCCTGAGGTGTGACGAACAAGAATGATGCGAGCTCCTTGGTGCCCACGTAGTACATGTTGTCCATGATGCGATGAGGCGGGAACGGATCGTTCCACCCAGCGGGCACGTTCTGCGAAAACGCACCAAGTGGAAATAGGGCCAGGGCCGGCAACAAGAGTTTACGCATGATCCACCGGTTGGCTATTTCTCTTTGTCTTTATCTTTATAGCTGCTGCCCGTGTCCAGCTTGCGGCCGTCGGGAAACTCGATATTGCTGGAGTTCGCGCGGAACGCGCCGTCCTTGGCCTGGTGCCCGTTGACGATGACCCTGGTTCCTGCGGCAAGCGTGTTCTTGGTCCAGCCGTTCCTCAGCAGGACGCCCGGCGCTCCGCCTTCCACCTGCCAGTGCTGCACCGTACCGTCCGCCGCCTTGACGTCGATATACAGCCAAGTATGCGGATTAACCCAGTCCATCTTTACCACCGTTCCTTCGAGTTTGACGGGCTTGTCCACGTCAAATTCGGCTGAAAAGGAATGGTGGGCAAAAACGGGGAAAGCCGCCGCGATCAATAAACCGGCGGTTCCCAAGATCGTCATCGATTTGGTCATGAGTATTTACTCCCTAGCTTTTTTCGGATCCGGAGCGTTCTTCTGCTGCGGCTCCAGGTGCATAAGATCGCTGTAAAGAAGCTTATCCGCAAACGGCACGCATTTGTGTTCGAGCAATTCCGCGTTTTGTTCGATCGAACGATATAGCGGCATCTCGATCGTCCAGGGACGCGAGTACGTCTTCGGGTCTTCGAGCGTGGCTTGATAACGGATGTGGTCGGAATCGAGAAGAGTGAAACGCTCGGTTACCTTCAGGTCGGCGCTGGCGAAGTTGCCTGCACGATCCAGCCAGGGCTTCCCGTTCATACCGATGGTTGTTACTACGAACACGTTCCCTTCCCAAGCTCCCATGGATTTGCCCATCCAGGTATCCGCCGCCGGTTCGGATTTGTCATTCATCAAGATCACCCGATTCGTGGCGGCAAACGGGTAAACCATCAACATGTCTCCGGTACCCTGGAAAATCTGGAACGGCATGTTGTGATAGGTAACGCGCGGAACACCCAGCATGAAGCACTTGGCCTCGGGGTCGGCCGCGGGCCAAAGCGAGCGATTCTTGTTGCGCTGTTCCAGCGCCGCAGGCAGGTAGGGGATTTTTCCATCGCCGGTAATGACGCTCTTCCCGGCCGGAATGGCCGCGATCGCACCCAGTCCCCAGAAGTCGTCAAGAGCCTCCGCGGGATGCGCTTCCAGGTTCCAGTAGGCAGTGTTCATCGCCTGCCAGATGCCGTTAAAGTTGGGATGGCCTGCTATCGTTGCCGGGCGTTGCTGGTTCTGCGCCACGGCGGACGACATCAGCGCTGCCGTCAAGATCCCGCCGAGCAATGGATTCCGCATCTATGCCACTCCCCGTTCGCCTGCTATCGCTTTCGTACGCAAGGATATCAGATTGTCGAAGAAAATGCATGCAAACCGGACCCTCGGATCGAACAATCGAGGACGTCAGTTTGCACGGGCAGCCCCGAGAAGGTAATATAATCTCGGACGTATAGGTAGAGGAGTCTTCAGATGATCAAACGGATTCTGGCTCTCGGTGGAATCAGCATCGCGATAACCTTCGCGCAGGGCGGGAGGGGGCGAGGCCCTGTCCAACCGGCGGCGCCCGGAACGGCCAAGGAGAGGCAGCTCTTCGCCTACGACGTCACGATCGACCCTAACTACAAGGTGCCCAAGACACCCTGGGGCGAGCCCGATCTGCAAGGCATCTGGCCCATCAACCATCTGATCGCCGTGCCGCTGGTCAGGCCGGCCCAATACGGCGATCGCCTTTACAGAACCGACGAGGAATTCGCCGCGCTGACGGCTCGAGCGCGAGGCACCGGCCCGATCCCCGATAGAGACTACCCGGATAAACTCATGCGGCAGTTGTCGTTGATTGTCGATCCGCCAAACGGCCAATTCCCCCCGCTGACCGATTACGGAAAGCAGCTCCAGGCCGAGATGAAGAGCAGCTACCGTCCCGGCCAGACGGTGTTCGACAGTGTCGACGATTTCGCGGCCTGGGACCACTGCATCACGCGTGGCATGCCGGTTTCGATGGAGGATCGCAACTATAACAACGGCATCCGCATCATGCAGTCGCCCGGCTACGTGGTGATCCTGCTCGAAATGGCCCATGAGGCTCGCGTGATTCCCACCACCGGCATGCCCCCGCTGGATCCGAGCATCAAGGAGTGGATGGGCGAATCGCGCGGACACTGGGAAGGCAATACGCTGGTGGTGGAGACGGCGAACTTTAACGGCCTGGTCGGCCAAACCAGCGCGGGCGTCCCCGGCTCCCCCGGGCCGCTGCAACCGGAAACTCCGAACATGAAGATCACGGAGCGGTTTACGCGCGTGGCCGGCGACACCATCGAGTTCAAGATGACCATCTCGGACCCCAGCGTGCTGGCGACCGGCTCCTACACCGTGGCGTATCCGATGTTCCTCGACAACAAATACCAGGCCTTCGAATACTCCTGCCACGAGGGGAACATTCAGATGCGCGACTACATTGAGACGTCGCGTTACGAACGCGCCCACCCGAAAGAGAAGAAGTAATCCCGACTCGGAAGGGCCGCTTCTCGGGGGCAATCCTGAGCGTGTCAAAGAGTCGAGCTGGACCCGGGTCCAGCGCCGCTCTTAGCCAAGCTCGTCATCGCGGCGACGACGCTTTGGCATGATCTTCAAAGGTAGTCCAGGCCTCTTCATTCGGATTTGTAATCCGGATTGTAGCCGCACTCTAGAGACTGCCCGTCCGAGCCACAGCCCCCCCCAAGTACGAGCGGCGGGCGGCTATAATCATTGGTTTGTGAAACCTCGAGTCTTCATCGGATCGTCGACGTCAGCGGCGAACTACGCAGGTGCGATTCATGACGCCCTTGTCGATACCGCCGAGTGCACGACGTGGACGGAAGGGGCTTTCGGGCTCTCGAAATCAACGATTGATAATCGTATGAAGAATCTGCGGGATTCCGATTTTGGGGTTTTCGTTCTTGCTGCCGACGACACGGCTACCATCAAGGGCCAGCTCTTGAACGTGCCGCGCGACAACGTTGTCTATGAAGCAGGGCTGTTCTCCGGCTACTTATCGCCGGAGCGCTGCTTTATCGCTGTTCCCCGGAGTGCTGCCATTCACATCCCGACTGACTTACTGGGAATGACTTATGGGTTTTATGAAGACGATCGAAGCGACAAGAACTACATTAGCGCTGTATCCAGCTTCTGTCGGCAACTAAAAACGGCTCTGAGCAGGAATCTGTAGGGCCCCCCTGGTTTTGCAGGGCTTCCGAGAAGAAGCTGATTTCGGTAGA
>Ga0209415_10002465_pt1 | contig 34664 bp, 31 predicted proteins | sample PeaSoiSIISIP2007_FD_187696 | JGI IMG/M metagenome (GOLD analysis project Ga0209415, IMG submission 187696) | Peat soil microbial communities from Weissenstadt, Germany - SII-SIP-2007 (SPAdes) (version 2) | ecosystem: Environmental > Terrestrial > Soil > Wetlands > Peat | place: Germany... | reverse complement strand
TTCCAGAGCCTGGCGCTGTTCAAGGGCATGAGCGTGCTCGACAACATCATGACCGGGCGCACGCTCAAGATGCACGCGGGTCTGCTCGCCCAGGCGCTGCACATCGGCCCGGCGGCGCGCGAGGAGATCGAGCACCGCAAGGTGGTCGAGCGGATCATCGACTTTCTCGAGATCCAGGCCTATCGGCGCCAGCCCGTGGGCAGCCTTTCCTACGGGCTGCAAAAGCGCGTCGACCTGGGCCGGGCCTTAGCGCTCGAGCCCCAGCTGCTGCTGCTCGACGAGCCGATGGCGGGAATGAATCTCGAGGAGAAGCAGGACATGTGCCGCTTCATTCTCGATGTCAACGAGGAATTCGGCACCACCATCGTGCTGATCGAGCACGACATGGGCGTGGTGATGGACATCTCCGACCGGGTGGTCGTTCTGGACTACGGGCGCAAGATCGGCGACGGCACGCCCGAGGAGGTTCGCGCCAACCCGGAGGTCATCAATGCCTACCTCGGGGTCGCGCACTGAGCGCGGCGGCGCCAGGCGAAGCGCATGAGCATGTATCACACGACCGCGCAACTGCGGCACAACTGGCCGGTAGTGCTGCTGGCCACCTTGCTCGCCGCCGGCCTGGCGGCGCCGCTGGCCTCGGGCGCGGCGACCAGCGGATTCTTTCTCGAGGTGCTGCTCGGCGGCCTGATGGCGGGGGTGCTGTATTCGCTGGTGGCACTGGGCTTCGTGCTGATTTACAAGGCCTCGGGGGTGTTCAACTTCGCCCAGGGCGCCATGGTGCTGTTCGCGGCCCTGGCGGCGGCCCGGCTGGCCGAACACATGCCCCTGGCGCTGGCGGCAACGCTGGCCCTGCTGCTCATGATCGCCTTCGCCTGGCTGGTCGAGCGCATCGTACTGCGGCCGCTGGTCAACCAGAGCGCGGTGGCGCTGCTGATGGCCACCCTGGGCATCAGCACTTTCCTCGAGGGATTCGGCCAGGCGCTCTGGGGTAGTGCCATCTACAGCATCAACCTGGGCCTTTCCAAGGAACCAATGATCCTCGGCGCGCAACTCTTCGAGGGCGGGATTCTCGTCAGCCGCGACGACCTGGTGGCAACGAGCGTAGTGGGCGCCTTGGTCCTCGTCCTGGGGCTGTTCTTCCAGAAGACCGCGACCGGACGGGCGCTGCGCGCCGTTGCCGACGATCACCTGGCGGCGCAGTCGATCGGCATCCCGCTCAACCGCATCTGGGTGATCGTCTGGTCCGTTGCCGGTTTCGTCGCGCTGGTCGCCGGGCTGGTCTGGGGTTCGAAGCTCGGCGTGCAGTTTTCGCTCTCGGAGGTGGCGCTCAAGGGGCTGCCGGTGGCAATCCTCGGCGGGCTGACCTCGGTTCCCGGCGCGATCATCGGCGGCCTGATCATCGGCGTGGGCGAGAAGTTCGCCGAGGTTTTCCTTGGCCAGGCGCTGGCCCGCTGGTTCCACCTGCAAGGTGGCGGCATCGAAAACTGGTTCGCCTACGTGCTGGTGCTTGCCTTCTTGCTGGTGCGGCCCGAGGGCCTGTTCGGCGAGCGCCACATCGACCGCGTCTGAGGCGCCGGGGAACCGATGCTGTACCGCGAAAACGGCCAGTTCAAGACCAGCTACCGCGCCGACCAGCAGCTGCTGCCGATCACGCAGGACCGCTGGTTAATGATTGCCTTGATCGCGCTGTCCTTCCTCGTGGTGCCGTTTGTCGCCAGCGATTACGCTTTCCGTGCGCTGATTGTGCCGTTTCTGATCCTCACCATCGCGGCCATCGGCCTCAACATCCTGGTGGGCTACTGCGGCCAGATCTCGCTGGGCAGCGCTGGCTTCATGGGCGTGGGCGCCTACGTCGCCTATAACCTGACGGTGCGCGTGCCGCAACTCAACTTCCTGGTGGTGCTGTTGCTCTCGGGCGGCAGCGCCGCGCTGGTGGGAATTGCCTTCGGCATCCCCAGCCTGCGGATCAAGGGCCTGTACCTGGCGGTGGCCACCCTGGCGGCGCAATTCTTTCTCGACTGGGCGTTTTCTCGAATCCCCTGGTTCACGGTCGATTCGCCCTCGGGCTCGGTATCGACCAACCTGATCGAGCTGTTCGGCTGGTCGGTCGAGCGCCCGGTCGACAAGTACCTGCTGGTGCTGGGCCTGCTGTGCGCGCTGACATTGGCAGCCAAGAACCTGACCCGCTCGCACATCGGCCGGGCGTGGATGGCCACGCGCGACATGGACGTGGCCGCGGAGATCATCGGCGTGCGGCCGGTGGTGGCCAAGCTGAGCGCTTTCGCGGTCAGCTCGTTTTACGCCGGCATCGCCGGGGCCCTCTGGGGCTTCGTGCATCTGGGCGCGTGGGAGCCGGCAGCGTTCAGCGTCATCTTGTCGCTCAACCTGCTTTTCATGATCATCATCGGCGGCCTGGGGTCGATGATCGGCAGCTTCTTCGGTGCCGCGTTCTTCGTCCTGCTGCCGCTGCTGCTCAACCGCGTGCCGGGTATGCTGGGGATCGACCTGTCGACCACGATGAAATCCCAACTAGAGGCGATGATCTTTGGCGGCCTGATCGTATTGTTTCTCGCGATCGAGCCCCGTGGACTGGCGCGCCTGTGGGCGATCGGCAAGGAAAAACTGCGCATCTGGCCGTTTCCACACTAACCCGCCCTGGCCGGGCGAACGCAAACAAGGAGACCGACATGAAGACAAGCATCCCGCACTGGATCGGCTGCATTGCCGCAGCAGCCGTTGCCGCGGGCCTCGCGGCCAGCGCCGCGGCCGAGGACGCGGCGGGCGCCAAAGAGCAGTTCATTCCGCTGCTCGTCTACCGCACTGGAGCGTACGCCCCCAATGGCGCCCCGTTAGCCAACGGCAAGCAGGACTACCTCAAGCTGATCAATTCGCGCGACGGCGGTGTGAACGGGGTCAAGCTGACCTACGAGGAATGCGAGGACGAGTACAAGACCGATCGCGGGGTCGAGTGCTACGAGCGCCTCAAGGGCAAGGGCCCGACCGGTGCGACGCTGTTCGACCCGTTTTCGACCGGGATCACGTTTGCGCTCACGGAGCGGGCCCCGGCCGACAAGATCCCGTTGCTGACACTGGGCTATGGCCGCTCCGAATCGCAGGACGGCCTGGTGTTCAAGTGGAACTTTCCCCTGCTGGGGACCTACTGGACCGCGGCCGACGTGCTGGTGCAGCACATCGCCAAGCGCGAGGGTGGATTCGACAAGCTCAGGGGCAAGAAGATCGCGCTCTTGTACCACGATTCGCCCTATGGCAAGGAGCCGATCCCGCTGCTCGAAGAGCGCGCCAAGATGAACGGCTTCGAGCTGGTCAAGATTCCAATCACCGCGCCCGGCGTCGAGCAAAAAGCGGTGTGGCTCGAAGTTCGCCAGCAGCGCCCCGACTACGTGCTGCTCTGGGGCTGGGGCGTGATGAATTCGACCGCCCTGAAGGAGGCCCAGGCGACCGCGTTCCCGCGCGACCACATGCTGGGGGCCTGGTGGTCGGGTGCCGAGCCCGACGTCAAGGACATCGGCGAGGGCGCAAAGGGCTACAGCGCGCTGACGATCCAGTACGGCGCGGGCCTGACCAAGGTGCAAAACGACATCCTCAAGTACGTGTACGACAAGGGCCAGGGCACCGGCCCGCGCGAGGAGGTGGGCACGGTGCTGTACAACCGCGGTTTGCTCATCCAGATGCTCACCGTCGAGGCGGTGCGCCGCGCGCAGGAGCGCTTTGGCAAGGGCAAACCGGTGACCGGCGAGCAGGTGCGCTGGGCGCTGGAGAATCTCGCGCTCGACCAGAAGAAGCTCGATGCGCTGGGCTTTGGCGAGATGCTCAAACCCATCGTCACCTCGTGCAGCGATCACATCGGCGCCTCGTTTGCGCGCATCCAGACCTGGGACGGAGCCAAGTGGGTGCCCGGCGAGCTCTACGAGGCCGACCAGAAGATCATCACGCCGATGGCGGTCAGCGCGGCCGATGCCTACGGGGCGTCCAAGAACATCCCCGTGCGCAACCCGCCCAAGGACTGCCAGGGCTAAGGCCCGCGGGCGGCGCAGGCCGCCCTGGCAAGCCTGGCTGACCATGACCGAGTCGCGCCCGTCCCCGCCGCCTGCCAGCAACGCAGCGTCCGCCGCCGATGCGGGGCGCGACGCGTTGCTGGTGGTCAACGGCATCGAGGTCATCTACAACCGCGTCATACTTGTGCTCAAGGGGGTGTCGCTGACGGTGCCGCGCGCCGGCATCGTCGCCCTACTGGGCGCCAACGGCGCGGGCAAGACCACTACCCTGCGGGCAGTATCCAACCTGCTACGCGGCGAGCGCGGCGAGGTAACCAAGGGCAGCATCGTGTACGACGGCGAGCACATCGAGCGGCTCTCCCCCTACGAGCTCGTGCGTCGCGGCGTGGTCCAGGTGATGGAGGGTCGGCGCTGCTTTGCGCACCTCACCATCGAGGAGAACCTGCTCACGGGGGCCTACACCGGTTCGGCCCATGGTGCGGCGGAGGGCGGCGCGGCGCGCCGGCGCGCGTCGACCGCCGAAGCGCTGGAGCGGGTCTACCGCTACTTTCCGCGGCTCAAGACGCGGCGCGCGAGCCTGGCGGGCTACACCTCGGGAGGCGAGCAGCAGATGTGCGCGATCGGCCGTGCGCTGATGGCGGCCCCGACGATGATCCTGCTCGACGAGCCCTCCATGGGCCTGGCGCCGCAGGTGGTCGAGGAAATCTTCGGCATCGTCCACGACCTCAATGCGCGCGAGGGGGTGTCGTTCCTGCTGGCCGAGCAAAACGCCCACATCGCGCTGCGCTACGCGCGCCATGGCTACATCCTGGAGAGCGGACGGGTCGTGATGGATGGCGACGCCGCGTCGCTGGCCAGCAACGAGGACGTCAAGGAGTTTTATTTGGGCCTGTCGCGCGACGGCCGGCGCAGCTTTCGCGAGGCCAAATTCTACCGTCGCCGCAAGCGCTGGCTGGCGTAGCACCTCGAGGAGCGTACCCCATGTCGGACCACTTCGATTCGCGCGAGACCCGCGACCCGCAAGCGCGCGAACGCGAGCTCCTGCTGCGGCTACCACTGCTGATCGCTTCGGCACTGCGCGCGCCCGGCTGGCGCCGCCACCTGGGATCGATAGATCCGATGAGCGTTGGTTCGCGTGCGGCGCTCTCGCGCCTGCCGCTGCTGCGCAAGTCGGCGCTGATCGGCCTGCAGGCGGCCGCGCCGCCGCTCGCGCAACTGGTTCCCGGGCCGGTGTCCGATTTCGGCCGCGTGTTCGCCTCGCCCGGACCGATCCACGAGGCCGAGGGGCGCCACGATGACTGCTGGCGCTCGGCGCGCGGGTTGTTTGCCGGCGGCCTGCGCGCGGGCGATCTCGTGCTCAACACCTTCTCGTACCACCTGACCCCGGGCGGCTTCATCGTCGACGCCGGCGCCCGGGCGCTGGGCTGCACAGTGATTCCGGCGGGGCCGGGCAACACCGAGCAGCAGGTCGCGCTGCTCGCCCACCTGAAGCCTTGCGCCTATTGCGGCACGCCGGACTTTCTCAAGATCTTGCTCGCCGCGGCCGAGCGCGCGGGCGTCGGCAATCCCTTGCGCAAGGCGGTGGTCTCGGGGGCGGCGTTTTCGCCCTCGCTCCAGGCCGAGTTCCGGGCGCGCGGGATCGACGCCTACCAGATCTACGCCACGGCGGATCTGGGGCTGGTGGCCTACGACACGCCGGCGCGCGCGGGCCTGGTGGTTGCCGAGGACGTGCTGCTGGAGATCGTGCGCCCCGGTACCGGCGAGCCGGTACCCGAGGCAGAGGTGGGCGAGGTCGTAGTGACGTCGTTTGATCACGATCGTCCGTGGATCCGGCTGGCGCTGGGCGACCTGTCGGCGATCGTGCCCGGCCCGTCACCGTGCGGCCGCACCAACGTGCGGATCCGCGGCTGGCTGGGCCGCGCCGATCAAACCACCAAGGTCAAGGGAATGTTTGTTCGCCCCGAGCAGATCGCCGAGTTGCTCGGCCGGCATCCGCAAGTGGCGCGGGCCCGGCTGGTCGTGAGCCGCGCCAACGATGTTGACGTGCTCACGCTGCGCGTCGAGGCCCAGAGCGCGCCGGGGCTGGAAGCGGCCCTGGCCGAGTCGCTGCGGTCGATCACCAAGCTCGGCGGCCAGATCGAGGTGCTGGGCCGCGGCGCCCTACCCAACGACGGCAAGGTAATCGAGGACACGCGACCGGTTGCGTGAACGCGCGCCTTAGATCGGTGATCGTTCGGGGACCTCGTCCTCGACCATCGTGCGGGCATCACTCTGGACCATGCGACCCATCGCCGGCCGGCTCAAGCCCAGCGCCTCCTTCAGTGCCTGGATCCTGCTTCTGCTGACCGGCACGCGTGCCGCCTTGTGCCCGTCCATCACCAAAATGTAATTCTCGCCTTCGCGCTCGATCGTCTTGGCGTGGTGCAGGTTGATGAAGTAGCTGCGGTGCGTGCGCAGGAACCTGTCCTGGTCCAGCCGCTCCTCGAGGTCGGCCAGGGAGAGATTGCAGAAATACTGCTGCTCCCGCGTGTGCACCGTCGTGTAGTGCGCCTCGGACTGCATCCAGACCACGTCATCGATCGACAGTAGCAAGACGCGGTTGTGCAGCAGTACCGGCAGCTTGATCAGCTGGCGCGGCCGCACCGGCGTGGCGCGCAGATCGCCCGTAAGCGGCTTCTCGTCCTGCGTCGTGATATCGGTCAGGTCGTAGAACACGAGACACGTGCCGACGACCGCGCCGCGCCCCACGAGCTTGGTGACCTTGATCAGCAACACCCGATCGGGGATCGAGATCATCATCGTCATCGGCGGCGGCGAGTCCATCGGGCACTGCGCGGCCTTGTCCGCCGAATCGAGCAAGAGCTGGATCTTGTCGCGGCTCTTTTCCGGGTGAAACTGCAGGACCTCCCGGCCGATCGGGTCGCCCCGGATATCCCCCAGAACGCGAACGGCAACGTTGTTCATACCGGCAATGCGGTTGTCGGCGTCGAGCATGACCACGCCCGGATCGAAGCGCTGCAGCTTGTAGTAGAAGCTTTCCATCACGTCTCTACTCTAAGCTTTTTTGCGCTCTCTGGCGTCCCTTGGCCAGGCTCCGCGCTGCGACGGCGTCGACAGCATGATCGCTACCGCTAACCTGTCTTGAATCCATGGTTATTGCCTTTCGCGCACCTCGGTTCGTGCGCGCCAACCACCGCTCGTGCACCGGCAATGCGTGTTCGTGAATTTGTGCGCGGCAGCATGAGCGCGCCAAAAGATACTTATCAACGGTCCGAACTAACCGCTTGCCATCGATACCAAGCCACAAGGAGGGAACGTGATTCCGCGCCCATTCGAATACCACGCACCGTCGAGCCTGCCCGACGCCCTGCTGCTAATGAGCCGCTACGGCGAGGAAGCCAAGCTACTCGCGGGCGGGCACAGCCTGCTGCCCATGATGAAGCTGCGGTTCGCCGCGCCGGGCCACCTGATCGATCTGGGCAAGATCGGCGAGTTGAAGGGCATCGAGCAAGTCGGCAGCGAGATCCGCATCGGCGCCATGACAACGGAGAACGAGCTCATCTGGTCCCCGCTGCTGGCCCAGAAGCTGCCGTTGCTGGTCGAGGGCGCCGGGCTCATCTCCGATCCGCAAGTGCGCTACCGCGGCACGATCGGTGGCGACATTGCACACGCCGATCCGGGCAACGATCACCCGGCGCTGATGCTGGCGCTAGAAGCAAGCTTTGTCCTGCAAGGCGCCAACGGCGAACGCGTCGTCGCCGCCGACGGCTTCTTCCTGGGCCTGTACTCCACGCTCCTGCAGCCGGGAGAAGTACTGACGCAGATCCGCATTCCGATCCCGCCGCCCGGCTGCGGCTGGTGCTACGCCAAGCTCAAGCGCAAGACCGGCGACTTCGCGGCCGCCGCTGCGGCCGTGCTGCTGCGGATGAAGGCGGGCAGCGTGGAGGAGGCGCGGATCGCGCTGACCAACGTGGGCCCGACGCCGCTCAAGGCGCGTGCCGCCCAGACGTACCTGCAGGGCAAGGCGCTCAACGATGCCTCGATCGCCGAGGCGGCGCGCCTGGCGATGAGCATCTGCGAACCCACGGAAGACCTGCGCGGCGACGTGCAATACAAGACGGCCATGGCCGGCGAAATGACGCAGCGGGCGCTGCGCACGGCAGCCTCGCGCGCCCGCTAATCCAACCTTCGAGGAGCCCGACATGGCGATCCCGCGAGAAGTCTCATTCACTGTAAACGGCAAACCGGTCGATGTGGTGGTCGAGCCGCGCGAGCTGCTCATCCACACGCTGCGCGAGAGGCTACATACCACCGGCCCACACATCGGCTGCGAGACCTCGCACTGCGGCGCCTGCACCGTCGACATCGACAACATGTCGGTCAAATCCTGCACCATGCTCACGGTGCAGTGCCAGGGCGCCAAGGTGCTCACCATCGAGGGCTTCGAGCAAGGCGGCCAGCTGCATGCGCTGCAGGAGGCCTTCACCCAGGATCACGCCTTGCAGTGCGGCTACTGTACGCCGGGCATGATCACCCGCGCCTACCGGCTGCTGCAGGAAAACCCCCATCCGAGCGAGCAGGAGATCCGCTACTGGATGGCGGGCAACCTGTGCCGCTGCACGGGGTACCAGAACATCGTCAAGGCGGTGCAGGACGCGGCCGGAAAGCTGGCGGCGAAGGCGGCCTGAGCAGTGCGGGCCGGATCGATGCACCGATTGCCGGATCAACAAGAGAACCTCGGGAGATTGCGACATGCCTGATACCAACGTGGTTGCGCGCGAACGCGAAGACAAGCTGCAGGGAATGGGTTGCTCGCGCAAGCGCAAGGAGGACGCGCGCTTCATCCGTGGCCAGGGCACGTACGTCGATGACATCAAGCTGCCCGGCATGCTGTTCGGCGCAATGGTGCGCAGCCCCTACGCCCATGCCCGCATCAAGTCGATCAACAAGGCCAAGGCGCTGGCGGTTCCGGGCGTGGTCGCGGTGCTGGTCGCCGATGATCTCAAACCGGTGAACCTGGCGTGGATGCCGACGCTCGGCGGCGACGTGCAGGCCGTGCTGGCCGACAAGAAAGTCTGCTTCCAGTACCAGGAAGTCGCCTTCGTGATCGCCAGCGACCGCTACGCGGCCGCCGATGGCGCCGAAGCGGTGGAAGTGGAGTACGAGGAGCTGCCGGCCATCGTCGACCCGCACCGCGCCATGGCCAAGGACGCACCCATCATCCGCGAGGACATCGCCGACAAGACCGAGGTTGGCCACGGCCCGCGCACGCACCCCAACCACATCTTCACCTGGGAGGCCGGCGACAAGGCTGCCACCGACGCGGTGTTTGCCAGTGCCCCGGTGACCGTGCGCGAGGAAATACTCAATCCGCGTGTGCACCCCTGCCCGCTCGAGACCTGCGGCTGCGTCGCCTCCTTCAGCAAGGCCACGGGGCAGCTGACCGTATTCATGACCTCGCAGGCACCTCACCTGGTGCGAACGGTGGTGTCCATGCTCTCGGGCATCGCGGAAAGCAAGATTCGCATCGTCGGCGGCGACATCGGCGGAGGCTTCGGCAACAAGGTGCCGGTCTACCCGGGCTACGTGGTGTCCATCGTGGCCTCCATCGTCACCGGGGTGCCGATCAAGTGGATCGAGTCGCGCATCGAGAACATTTCCACCACGGGATTTGCCCGCGACTATCACGGCATCGGCGAACTGGCGGCCGACAAGGACGGGCGCATCAAGGCCTTGCGCTTCACCGCGCTGGCCGATCACGGCGCCTTCAATGCGCATGTCTCGGCCACCAAGCTGCCGGCCGGGCTGTTCAGCATCTGCACCGGCTCCTACGACATTCCCAAGGCCTACTGCCGGGTCGACGCGGTCTACACCAACAAGGCGCCCGGCGGCGTGGCCTACCGTTGCTCGCTGCGCGTCACCGAGGCCGTCTACCTGATCGAACGCATGATCGATGTGCTGGCGCAGAAGATCGGCGTCGACAAGGCCGAGATCCGGCGGCGCAACTTCGTCAAGGCCGAGCAGTTCCCCTACACCACGGCCTTGGGCTGGACGCTCGATAGCGGCAACTACCACCAGGCGCTGGACAAGGTGCTGCAGGCGGTGGACTACGAGGGCCTGCGCCGGGAGCAGGCGCAAAAGCGCGCCAAGGGCGAGCTCATGGGGATCGGCATTTCGACGTTCACCGAGATCGTCGGCGCGGGACCGACCAAAGTCTGCGACATCCTGGGCATCGGCCTCTTCGACAGCTGCGAGATCCGCGTGCACCCCACGGGGAGCGTCATTGCCCGCCTGGGCACCATGAGCCAGGGCCAGGGTCACGCGACGACGTACGCGCAGATCATCGCCACGGAGCTGGGCCTGCCCTCAGAGGACATCCAGATCGAGGAAGGCGACACCGACAAGGCGCCCTACGGCGCCGGTACCTGGGGCTCGCGCTCCACTCCCGTGGCCGGAGCCGCCGCGGCCCGCGCGGCGCGCAAGATCATGGACAAGGCCAAGAAGATCGCCGCGCACCTGCTCGAGGTGGGCGAGGGCGACCTGGAGTGGGAGGTCGATCGCTTCAAGGTCAAGGGCAACCCGAGCGAGGTCAAGACCATGAAGGAGATCTGCATGGCCTCGCACACCAGCAACATTCCCGCCGGCATGGAGCAGGGCCTGAACGCGGTGGAATACTACGATCCGCCCAACCTGACGTTTCCCTTCGGCGCCTACGTCTGCGTGGTCGACATCGACCGGTTCACCGGCGAGACCAAGGTGCGGCGCTTCTACGCGCTGGACGATTGCGGCACGCGCATCAATCCGATGATCATCGAAGGCCAGATCCACGGCGGCCTGACCGAGGCCTTTGCGGTGGCCATGGGCCAGGCGATGCCCTTCGACGAAAACGGCAACCACCTGGGCAACAGCCTCATGGACTACTTCCTGCCGACGACGGTCGAGGCCCCCAAGTGGGAGACCGACTTCACGGTGACGCCCTCGCCGCACCACCCGATCGGCGCCAAGGGCGTGGCCGAGTCACCGCACGTCGGCGGCATCCCGTGCTTCAGCAACGCGATCGTCGACGCCTTCGCGCACCTGGGGGTGACGCACATGGACATGCCGCATACGTCGTTCCGCGTGTGGCAAAAATGCCATGCGCTCGGACTAAACAAGCGATAGCCGTACCGGCGGACGGAGTGCCTGCATGAAGGTTCAGCTGCAACAGTCCTATCCCATGCCAGCCTCCGCCGAAATCGTCTGGGGGTTCTTGCAGAACATCGAGGCGGTTGCCGGGTGCATGCCCGGCGCCAAGATCACCGAGCGCGTCGATGACCAGCACTACAAGGGCACGGTGACCGTGCGCGCGGGACCGGCGACCATGTCGTTCCGCGGCCAGGTCGAGGTCAAGGACATCGACGGCGCCACGCGCACGCTGCGCCTGCTGGGCAAGGGCACCGACACCACCGGGACCTCCGGCGCATCCATGGATTTGACCGCGCGCGTGGAGAGCGCGGGCACGGCCAGCAATCTGGTGGGGACGAGCGAGGTCACCATGAGCGGCAAGGCGGCGGCGTTCGGCGGCCGGGTCATGAACGCCGTGGCCGACGAGGTCCTCAAGCAGTTTGCGGGCAACTTCGCGGCCCAGGTTGCGGCCCTGGCCGCCGCGCCGGGCTCGAGCGCTTCCCCGGGTGGCGGCGCGGCGCCGCCGCCGGGCGCGGCGGGCACATCGGCAGCAGGCGCACAGACCTTGCCGCCGCCGGCGCGCGAGTTGAACGGGCTGGCACTGCTGTGGGCCGTCGTGCGCAACTGGCTGCGCTCGCTCTTTGGCAAGAGTCCGGCATGAGGGTTTTTGCCGATACCGACGAACTCGTCAACCGGCTCGAACATGCCGGCTACATAACAGAGCAGGGCCTGGCCGTCAGCCTGATGCTGATGTCGCAGCTGCAGCGCCCCCTGCTGGTCGAGGGCGATGCGGGCGTGGGCAAGACCGAGATCGCCAAGGCGCTGGCCGCGGCGTATGAGTGCGAGCTGATCCGGCTGCAATGCTACGAGGGGCTCGACGTCAACGCCGCCGTGTATGAATGGAACTACCAGCGGCAACTGCTGGCCATCAAGCTGCAGGAGACCGAAAAGTCCTCGCTGGCCGAGAAGGAGCGCCACGTCTTCAGCGAAGGCTACCTGCTGCAGCGGCCCCTGCTGCAGGCGATCAGCCGTCCACAGCCGCCGGTGTTGCTGATCGACGAGGTCGACCGCGCCGACGAGGAGTTCGAGGCCTATCTGCTCGAGGTACTGTCCGATTATCAGATCAGCATCCCGGAGCTGGGCACCATCAAGGCGACCAGCATTCCCCATGTCGTGCTGACCTCCAACGGCACGCGGGAACTGAGCGATGCCTTGCGTCGCCGCTGCCTGTACTTCTACCTCGACTATCCGAGCTACGACAAGGAGCTGCGCATCGTCCTGGCGCGCGTGCCGCAGATCGAGGAGCGGCTCGCCGGCCAGATCGTTGCCTTCGTGCAGAAGCTGCGCGGCGAGGACCTGCAAAAGCGCCCGGGAACGGCCGAGACGCTCGATTGGGCCGCCGCGCTGGTGAAAATGCGCATACGCTCGCTCGACACGAACCCCGATTTCCTTGCCCAGACCCTGGTGTGCCTGCTCAAGACCCGCGAAGACCGGGCCGCCATGCCGCCGAGCGTGACCGCGCGGCTGCTGGCGCAGTCCGTGTAGCCCACCGGCGCAGGCCGCGCATGACCGACGCCCCCTTGCCTGCCCCGCGCGCGAGCGCGCGCACCGAACCCGCGCCGCTGCTCGCGGGTCGGATCGTCGAATTCGTCCGGCTGGTGCGCGCCAACCATTTCCGGGTCGGTGTTCAGGAATCCCTGGACGCGGTCAACGTCGCCGCCTGCGTGAACATGGCCGACCAGCGTCAGTTGCGCTGGGGACTGCGTTCGCTGCTGTGTTCGGATCCGGCCGACTGGAGGAACTTCGATCGGCTCTTTGACCGCTATTGGCAGCGTCCGAACGCCGCCGCGGTCGAGGTGACGGTCAGCGGCAGCATCGATCGCGCCGAGTCCGGCGCCCGCGCGGCGCCGGATCGCCCGACCCCTCCGAGCGAGGCCAACGAGGGTGAAGACCCGCGGCAGGACGCACTGCGGGTCGGTGCCAGCCGCCGCGACGCGATCACGCGCAGCGACTTTCGCCTAGCGCAGCTCAACCAGGACACCCATGCCCTGGAGCAATGGATCGAGCAGCTGGCGCGGCGCATGCGCAAGCGCCTGCTGCGCCGGCACCAGATCCGCAGCGCCGGGAGCCGCATCCACCTGCGCCGCACGGTGCGCCGCAGCCTGTCGCACGGCGGCCTGCCGCTGGAGCTCCTCTTCCACGAGCGCCGCCGCGAGCTGCCACGCCTGGTGCTGATCACCGACGTCAGCCGCTCGATGAACGTCTACAGCTACTTCTTCCTGCGCTTTGCGCGCGGCATCATCGACGCCTTCCGCGACACCGATGCCTTCGTCTTCCACACGCGGCTCGTCCCCGTGACCGACACGCTGCGCGAGCGCGACGCGCACCGGCTCAAGGAGAAGCTCGCCTGGATCGCCGCCGGCTGGGGCGGCGGCACCCGCATCGGCGAGAGCCTGCAGGCCTTCAACCGCGAGCACGCCCGCCGCCTGGTCGATTCGCGCACCTGCGTGTTCATCGTCAGCGACGGCTACGACACGGGCGAGCCGGCACTGCTGGGCGAAGAGGTCCGTCGCCTGCGCCGGCGCGCCAGGCGGGTGGTCTGGCTCAACCCGCTGCTGGGCCGCGACGACTACGCGCCCACCGCGGGCGGCATGCAGGCGGCCCTGCCGCACCTGGATCTGTTTGCCCCGGCCCATAACCTGGAGAGCCTGATGAAGATCGAACACCTGCTCGCGCGCTGGTAGCGCAAGGACCCACCAGTGCAAGCCACCACCGACGAGCGCGGCGTCGCCCCAGGACCGGGGCCGGCGACGGCCGGCGAACTGCTGCAGCTGGCGCAGGAGCTGCTCCGGCGCGGCGAAGCCTACGCCATGGTGACCGTGGTGCGCGCCGTGGCGCCGAGCTCGGCCTTTGCGGGCGCACAAGCCCTGGTGCGCAGCGACGGGTCACTGCACGGCTGGATCGGCGGGGGCTGTGCCAAGCAGGTGGTCATCCAGGCCGCACTCGAGGCGATCGGCGTGGGTGCGCCCAGGCTGGTGCGCATCGGCAACGAGTCCGAAGTGCTGGCCACCGATGTCGAGTCCCATCCCATGCCCTGCGCCAGCAACGGGACCATCGAGTTGTTCATTCACCCGTTCCCGGACGCGCCGCTGCTGCAGGTACTGGGCAGCACTCCGGTGGCCGCCTGCGCGCGCGTGTTTGCCCAGCAGCTCGGCCTGCGGGTGAGCAGCCAAACGCAAGGCATCCATCCCCAGGTGGCACTGGTCGCCACCCAGGGCGAGGGCGATGAGCCGGCACTGGAGGCGGCGCTGGCGGGCACGGCGCAACGCGTGCTGATGATCGCCAGCGCCCGCAAGGCGCAACGACTGCGAGAGACGCTGCGCCAGCGCGGCGTGAGCGAGGAGCGGCTGGCGGCGCTCGAAGCTCCCGCCGGTCCCGACATCGGCGCGCGCACGCCGGCCGAGATCGCGCTGGCTGCAGTCGCCGGGGTGGTCGCGTGGTGGCGCACCGCTGGCAGGCAAGCGGTGCCGGCCAGGCCGCAAGCCACGCCCGCAGCGGCGCCCGGCGCGACGACGGCCGTGGATCCGGTCTGCGGCATGCTCGTCGATCCGGCGCACTCGCAGCACAGCCTCGAATACGAAGGCGTGCGCTGGCACTTTTGCTGCGCAGGCTGCCAGGCGGCCTTCGCGCGCGAGCCGGCGCGCTACGCCGCGAGCCGGGCAAGCGCGCGGCACGCGGCCTGAGTCCGGGACGGCGCCATGACGACCGACACCATCGGCTTTTCGGCAATCGTGCTTGCCGCGGGCACGTCCTCGCGCATGCAAGGCGCGCACAAGCTGCTGCTACCGGTGGGCGAGGAGCCGGTCATCCGCCGCACCGTACGCGCGGTGCTCGATGCTGGGCCGCAGGAGCTCGTCGTGGTGACCGGCTACCGGGAGGCTGCGGTACGCGATGCCCTCGCGGGACTGCCGGTGCGGCTGCAGGCCAACCGCGCTTTCGAGGACGGCCAGATGAGCTCGGTGGCCGCGGGCGTGGCCGCGCTGACCCAGGCCACCGACGCCGTGATGGTGTGCCTGGGCGACATGGTGCTGCTCACCGGCGACGACTACCGGGAGCTGGTGCGCGCATTCGCCGCGCTCCGCGACCAGTCCATCCTCGTGCCGCAGTTTCAGGGCCAGCGCGGCAACCCGGTGGTCATCGCGCAATGGCACCTGCCGCAGCTGCTCGCGGGCCAGCGCAACCTGGGCTGCCGCAAGCTGGTCGCGGACTACCCGCAGGAGGTCTTTGCCTACGAGGCGGCCCATGACCGCTTCGTCAGCGACATGGACACGCCGCAAGACTACGAGCGCATCTTGCGTCGCCTCGAATCGGCCGGCGGATCAGCGCAGGGGCAGATCGCATGAGCAGCGCTTCGCTGGGCGCGCGGACCCCCGCGGCACCGACCCTGCTTGCGGCAGGCACGTTGCTGGCGCTGGTGGCCTGGGCCTGGCGTCTGGCCGCGGTGCACGGCGAACACGAGATGATCTGGGGGCAGATTACGGTGGGTGCGATCCTGGCCGGCTTCGCGGCCCTGGGCTGGCTGCGCTCGGCGCGGGTGGGCATGACCGCGCCCCAGATCATGCTGCTGCTGGGGGCGGTCGGCATGGTCGGCGGACTGGCGCACGACGAGCATGCGGGCGGCTTCGCCGCGCTGGTGTCGCTGTGCCGTGCGGGCCCGGGAAGCTTTCTGAGCACGCTGCGCCTGCATTGGCAGCTGCTGCCCGGCATGCACCTGGGCATGATCGCGGGCGGCCTGGCGACGGTACCGCTGCTGCGCGGCCTGCGCCGCGGTTGCCGGCGACAGTTTTGCGCGCGCCTGCTGCAGAACCTGGCGTGCTCGGCGTGGATGGTGGCCGGCATGGGCGCCGGCACCCTGGTCTTCGGCAACCTGGCCGCGTGGGCGGGCGAGCGCAGCGCGCCGGCCGTGCTGGGCGGGATGTTCGTCGGCATGGTTTGGGGCATGGTCGCCAGCGTGGCGATGTACCGCCTGTGGTTCGGGCTGCGTTCGACGCCGGGTTAAAGTTCGCTGCGGCAGTGCCGATAAGACGTCTGATGCGGGGGACTGTGCCCTCCAACGGACGCAAGCCGTGGCGCTATTTCGCATATTTGCCGGTGGCAACTGCGCGCGGCTTTTCGCGCTGCCGCTTGCGGCGGGCCTGGTGCTGGGCCTGGTGCTGGGCCTGGCGGGTTGCGGGGGCGGGACCGCGGCCCGCGCTGCGGCAGGCGCATTCGCGCCCGCAACGGCCGAAGCCGACGCGCGGCCGACCTTTCACCTGGCTGCCGCAGTGCTCGACGAACCGCCCGATGTCGATGCCGATGGCTCGGGCAGCTCCGCCTACATCGCGCCGCACGCGCAGCTCATAGACCGGGCCCTGGCCGATCTGGACAGCGCTCGCCTGACCCCGGAGGCGATCGCCGAGCGGCTGCTCGCCGGCGCACCGCGCCCCGGGCAAACCGCCAGCCCGGCCGGCGCCGCGCCCGCACCGCTCATAACCGTCTTCACGCCCGCGCAGATTCGCGCCGCCTATTCGCTGCCGCCGCTGCCTGCGGCCGGTAGCGGGCTCACGGCCGCGCAGGCCGCCAGTCTAGGTTCGGGCCAGACGATCTACCTCGTCGACGCCTACGACAACCCGGCCGCTGCCAGCGACCTGGCAACCTTCAACGCCAAGTTCGGATTGCCGGGCTGCGCGACGGTGCCGATCACGCCGGCCACGAAGCTGCCCCTGGCCGCAGCCGCCCGCGGATCGGGCTGCACGTTCTCGGTCGCCTACCTGGGCGGCAACGGTCTGCCGACGACGAGCGCGCCGCCCTACAACGCGGGCTGGGCGATCGAGATCGCCATGGACGTGCAGTGGGCTCACGCCACCGCGCCGCTGGCGCGCATCGTGCTGCTCGAAGCGCGGGGCGCGGCGCTGTCGCAGCTCACGGCGGCCATAGCGCTGGCCAACCGCATGGGAGCCGGCGTCGTATCGATGAGCTTTGGTGCGGGCGAAGGTTCCTGGGTGGGCTCGTACGACGGGCTCTTCTCGGCCGCCGGCAGCTCCTACCTCGCCAGCACCGGGGACGCGGGCGCCGGCGTCGCATGGCCATCGGTCTCGGCCAACGTCCTGGCCGTGGGCGGCACGACGCTCTCCTATACCGGTACCGGCGCGCGCAGCGAGACGGCGTGGACCCGGACCGGCGGCGGCCTCAGCGCCTACGAGCCCGAGCCGGGCTACCAGGCGTCGGTCACGGTGCCCGGTGAGCCCACAGCAAGGCCGGGCGCGAAGTCGACGGTTAAGCGCGCGGTGGCCGACGTGGCCTTCAACGCCGACCCCAACAGCGGGCAGTACCTGGTCGTGACGAGCCCCGGCGCCAAGTCGCCAGCCTGGTACAGCGCCGGCGGCACCAGCATCGGCGCCCCGCAATGGGCCGGAATCCTGTCTGTGGCCAATGCCCAGCGCGCGCTCGAAGGCAAGGCGCCGCTGGGTCTTGCGCAAAACCCGCTGTATCAGAACATCGCCGCGGTCACGGGCCTGTACCCGGGTGCGTTCCTGGACGTGACCGCCGGGCGCGATGGCAGCTGCTCGAGCTGCGCGGCCGGCGCGGGCTACGACCTGCCGACCGGGCTGGGCACGCCCAACGCAGCCAACCTGCTCGGACTGCTGGCGGCGCACTAAAGCTGCGGCGCGCCGGGCCCGGTCCCGTACCGCGGCCGCCTCCTACAATAAGGGCCCGCGGTGTGCTGGCAGGAGACGCAGATGAGCGCCCAACGATCATTGCCCCCGGCAGACTGGCTGCTGGCCGACGTCGGCGGCACCAACGTTCGCTTCGCCCTGGCGCAGCCCGCGGCCGCTGCACCGCTGCTGCTCGAGAGCATCCGCGCCTACCGGGTGGCCGAGTTTGCCTCGCTCGCCGATGCGGCAAAGGCGTATCTGGCCGTGATCGGCGAAGCACCCGCGCATGCGGTGTTCGCACTGGCCGGCCGCGTCGAGGGTTCGCTGGTGCAAATGACCAACCATGCCTGGTCCATCTCTGCGCCTCAGCTGCAGCACGATCTCGGACTACATTCCCTGAAGCTGGTAAACGACTTCGCGGCGATCGGCGTGGGCCTGCCGCTGCTGGCTGCCGGCGACGTGCTGGCACTGGGCCCCAGCGTCGAGGCCATCGCGCGCGGCCGCGCGCCGCAAACCTATTGCGTGCTCGGGCCAGGCACCGGCCTTGGCGTATCGACGCTGGCAATTCGCGACGGGCAGCTCTTCGGGCTCGAAACCGAAGGCGGGCATGTGAGCTTCGCGCCGACCTCGGACGAGGAGATCGCCATACTGCGCCAGCTGATGACCCGCTTTGGCCGCGTCTCGATCGAGCGGCTGCTGTGCGGCAGCGGCCTGGTCAATGTGCACCGCGCCATCTGCGCGCTGGCGCAGGTCGAGGCAGGGAACCTCTCGCCCGAGGAGGTCACCGCCGGCGCCCGCCAGCACGCCGATCCGCACTGCGTTCACGCCATCGAACTGTTCTGCGACATGCTGGGTTCGGTAGCCGGCGACTTCGCGCTCAGCTTCGGTGCCTGGGATGGCGTGTACCTGGCCGGCGGCATGCTCGATCCCCTGCTACCGTGGCTGCGGCAGGGCCGCTTCCGGCTTCGCTTCAACGACAAGGGACGCTTTTCGCAGGCGGTGGCGCGCGTGCCGGTGGCGCTCATCACCCACCCGCAACCGGGCCTGCTGGGCACGGCGGCCGTCGCCGTGCTCGCCGCCGGCAGGCCGCTGCTGCGCGCCGGCCCGGCGCAATAGCGAGCGAGGACCGGTCATACGTGTTAGCCCGGATGCGGGATTCGCCCGCGATGCTGCAGCGCGTTGAATACATACTCCTTCCATCGATTCACGGACTTTGCAATGAGTGACAGCAACCAACCTTCGAGCGCGCTGGCGGCCGACACGCCTGGCCTCTCCGCTGCCGACCGGCTGCGCCGGATTCATCCCCTAGTGGCCACCGCGGCAATCGCGGTCACCGCGGTCAGCGTGATCGCCGCGGTGCAGTTTCTCGCGCCGCAGAGCGCGCGATCGGCCGCCGACCGCGGTGCGGTCGCACCGGTTTCCCGGGCGGTGCCCGCCCATGCACCGGCGCCGGCGCCGATCGCCGTGTGCGCCGATTGCGGCGAAGTCGTCAACATCCGCCCCAGCCGCCAGGAAGGCAGCGGCAGCGGCCTGGGAGCCGTGGCCGGGGGCGTGCTGGGCGGCGTGCTCGGCCACCAGGTGGGGGCGGGCCGCGGCAAGGAAGCCATGACGGTGGTGGGCGCCGTCGGCGGCGCCTTTGCGGGCAACGAGGTGGAAAAACAGGCCAAGGCGCAGACGTTGTACCTGGTCGACATCCGCATGGCCGACGGCTCGGCGCGCACGATCACCGAGACGGCGCCGCCCAATGTGCCGATCGGCGCCAAGGTCCGCGTCAGCGGCAACACCATCGCACTGCGCTGACCGCGCACTTGCCACCGGCCGTCCTCGGCCGGCCCGCGATGCCGGGGCTGAATCCGGCGACCGGGGACAGCGCTTGCGGTGAAGAAGATCGGGGTCGATGGCGGGCGCAGCGGCTGGGGGCCCTTTCGCCACCAGCCCACGTCGCGCCACGCCCCGAGCTGCAAGCCGACGTCGCGGCACAGCCCGACCGCGGCACATCCCAGGTGCTCGTGCAGCCCGACGCTGGCCTCGTTGGGCAGCGCGATTTTGGCAACCGCCTGGCAATAGCCCAGCGTCACGAGCTCGGCAAACAGGGCCTGGTACAACCGCGTGCCGATTCCGCAGCGGCGCCGTTCGTCGCACACGTACGCCGTGATCTCCACCGACCACTGGTAGGCCGCGCGCTCCCGGTACTTGCGGGCATACGCGTACCCCTGGACGGCGCCCTGGGCATCGACACGCTCACCAGCCAGGGAAGAGACGCCGCAGCGTCTCGACGATGCGCTCACGCATCTGCGCCACGGTGGGCGGTTCGATCTCGAAGGAGATCGCCGTCGCCGCGACGATCGGCGCGTCGATGGCCTGGATTTCCTGGACGTCCAGCGCCCTGGCGATGCGGATGGTCATCGCTGATGGGGCGCCGTGACCCCCAAACTCAGCATTCGACAATGTTGACCGCAAGCCCACCGCGCGCCGTTTCCTTGTACTTGGTCATCATGTCGGCGCCGGTCTCGCGCATGGTCTTGATCACCTGGTCCAGGCTCACGTGGTGGCTGCCGTCGCCGCGCAGAGCCATGCGCGCGGCGTTGATCGCCTTCACCGACGCGATCGCGTTGCGCTCGATGCAGGGGATCTGCACCAGTCCCCCCACCGGATCGCAGGTCAGCCCCAAGTGATGCTCCATACCGATCTCGGCGGCGTTTTCCACCTGCTCCGGAGTTCCACCGAGGACGGCGCACAGCGCACCGGCGGCCATGGAGCAGGCAACGCCCACCTCCCCCTGGCAACCGACCTCGGCGCCGCTGATCGAGGCATTCTCCTTGTACAAGATGCCGATCGCCGCGGCCGTCAGGAGAAAGTCGACCACCCCGGCATCGTTGGACCCGGGCACGAACCGCGTGTAGTAGTGCAGTACCGCCGGCACGATCCCGGCAGCTCCGTTGGTAGGCGCCGTGACCACGCGACCGCCAGCGGCGTTCTCCTCGTTGACCGCCAGCGCGTACAGGTTGACCCAGTCCATCACGATCAGCGGGTCCTTGTCCTCGTCGTCAGCCGCGGCGCGAAGCGCATGCAGCAGGCCCGGCGCCCGGCGCTTGACGTGGAAGCCCCCCGGCAGCGTGCCCTCCGTGCGGCAGCCGCGCTCGATCGACTCGCACATCACCTGCCAGATATGCAGCAGGCGCGATCGGGTCTGCTCGGCGCTGCGCCAGCGCTGCTCGTTGCGCGCCATGATCTGCGCGACGCTGCACGAATGCTGGCGGGTCAGCGCCAGCAACTCGGCGCCGCTGCGGAAGGGATAGGGCAGGACCGACGCGTCGGGGGCGATCACCTTTTGCCGGGCACCGTCGCTCGCCACCTCGCCACTGACAACGAATCCGCCGCCGACCGAGTAGTAAGTGCGCACCTGCAGCGCGGTGCCGTTGGCGCCAAAGGCGCTACAGCGCATGCCGTTGACGTGAAATGGCAGGCTCTCGCGGGCGTAGAAGAGCAGGTCGGTCTTCTCGTCAAAGTCGATGGCGTGCTCCCCCAGCAGCACCACCCGGCCCGTGCTGCGGATCTCGTTGAGCATGGACCCGATCCGGTCCACGTCGACGGTTTCGGGCTCGTGGCCGCCAAGGCCCAGCAGCACCGCCTTGTCGCTGCCATGCCCCTTGCCGGTCGCGCCCAGCGAGCCGTAGAGCTCGACCTGCACCCGCGCCACGAAGGCCAGCGCCTCGGTCTGCAGCAGCCCCAGCGCGAACATCCGTGCCGCCCGCATCGGACCGACCGTGTGCGAGCTCGACGGCCCGATGCCGATCTTGAATAGGTCAAAGACACTTACCGCCACGCGATCCTCCCCGCGCCAGCGCCGCCCCGCAGGCCCGCCTGCCCAGCGACTGCCCGCAGCATAGCGCCCCGGTGGCCACCGCTGCGCCGCCGCGCAGCCTTATGCGATTGGGTCATTTCCTGAGCAATATTGGTTCCTTGGTCGCCTGGCCGCAGGCCGATAAGATCTTCTCTCACAGGGGGAATTCCATGGCGAGCGTTGCGCAACCGATGGACGGCATGCCAGGCGCTCCGAGCCGCGCGTGGTACCACACCGAGGATGTCTGGGCCATTGTCCTGGGCGTTGGCCTGGTGGCTGCGGCCGTGCTGGCTCTGGCCGCGGGCGGGAGCATCAAGTGGCTGGCGGTCGCGCCGCAGAAGTGGAGCTCGTTCGAGGAGCTGGGGCAGCAGCTGCTGCGCAACGCGCCGCGCTACCTCGCGCTCTTTGCCCTCTGGCTGGCGCTGTTTGGCGGGAGCACGCGCGCTCTGGGCATCCGCAGTGCGCAGTTCCTGCCAGCCTTCGCGCTGCTGTTCCTGGCCTCGATGGGGATCATCGCGCTGGGCGCCTGGAGCCAGGCCGAGCGCTACAACCTGGAGCCACCCCTGGTCGCACTGGCGATCGGGCTGCTGATTTCGAACTCGATCGTCCTGCCACGCTGGCTCGACGCCGGTTTTCGTGTCGAGTACTACGTCAAGACCGGCATCGTGCTGCTGGGCGCGACCCTGCCGCTGACGCTCATCGTCTCGGCCGGACCGGTTGCCATACTCCAGGCGGGGGTCGTGTCCCTGGTGACCTACGCGGTCATCTTCTTCGTCGCCACCAGGCTCGGCCTGGACCGGCGCCTCGCCGCCACGCTGGGGGCCGGCGGAGCGGTGTGCGGAGTCTCGGCGGCGATCGCGGTCGCGGGCGCGGTCGGCGCCAAGAAGGAACACGGGCCCATCGCCATCACGATCGTCATTTTCTGGGCGATCGTGATGATCTTCGTCCTGCCGCTGGTTGCCCGTGCCCTGCAGTTGCCGACCGGGGTTGCCGGCGCCTGGATCGGGACCTCGGAATTTGCCGACGCCGCTGGATTTGCCGCCGCGCAGTCCTACGGCGCGTACGCCGGAGCGGTGCCGGGCATCAGCGGCAGCGCCGATGCGGCCGTGAACGCCTTCACCTTGATGAAGGTGATCGGCCGCGACCTGTGGATCGGCATCTGGGCGTTCGTCCTGTCGATCGTTGCGGTGACGCGCTGGGAGGCGACCGGCATCGAATCCCGGGCCGGCGCCGGCGAAATCTGGCGGCGCTTTCCCAAGTTCGTCATCGGCTTTGCCATCACCTCGACCATCATCTCACTGCTCACCAGCGCCTACGGCAGCGCCGAGTACGGCAAGCTGCTCAAGCCCGAGCTGGTCAATCCGATCAAGAACCTGCGCACCTGGGCGTTCACCTTCTGCTTCCTAAGCATCGGCCTGACCACCCGCTGGCGCGAGCTCGCCAGCGCAGGTGCCCGGCCGTTCCTGGCGTTTAGCAGCGGCGTGGTCGTCAATGTCGTGCTCGGATTCGTGCTCTCGACCATGGTTTTCGGCGCCTACTGGGCAGCGCTGGGCACGCCATGAGCGTCTGGGAGGCCCTGGCACGGGCAGTGCGCGGCACGCCACCGGCGGCGGCGCACTGCGGCGCCTGCCGCCACTTCTGCAACGACCCCCTGCTGCTGGAGCAACGCACGCCCGGCCTGCCGGTGCTGAGTTCCGGATTTGCCGCGGCACGCGCCGACGACGGACTGTGCAGCGCGCATTCGCGCTACCTGCCGGCCTATGCCGTCTGCAACCGCTTCCAGAGGCGCATCCAAGCGAACGACGCGCCAACGCGCTAGCGCAGTCCCCGGCCGGGCCGGCGCCAACGCCGCTGCACGCGCGCGGCGGAATGCGCTAGATTGCGCAAGGCGCGCCACTCGGAGCCGGCGCCGCTGCCCGCGGCAGCGCGCGCCCCGGGCAGCGGCCCGTTCGGAGGCCATGCATGGACCAAACGCGCAGCATCCTCTCGCAATCGATCGGCCTTACCGTGGCGGTCATCGTCGGCCTGGCGGCGATCGTCGGCGGGTACTACTGGTACAGCAACCGAGCCGCGCCCAGCGCCAGCGCGCCGGCCGAAACTGCGGCGCCCGCGCCGGCGGCCAAGCCCGAATCCCAGTTCCTCCATCCTATCGACGAGACCGATGCCGATCACAGCACCACGCTCGAGCAAAGTGACGCCAAGCTGCTCGAGGCCATCGCCGGCGTGCCGGGCTGGCGTGCCAGCATGCTGCGCCTGCTGCTGCCCAAGGACCTGATCCGCCACATCGTGGCGACCGTTGACGCATTGGCCCGCGAAAAGCTCTCGCTCCAGGTGCTGCCCACCCGGCCCGTGCCGGGCATCTTTCAGGTGACCGGCCCGGCCACCGGCGCCGTGATCGCGCCCTCCAACACGCGACGCTATGAACCCTATGTCCAGGCGCTGACGGCGCTGGACACGGCGCAACTCGCGGGGCTGTATCGCCACTTCTATCCGCTCTTCCAGCAGGCCTACCGCGAGCTCGGCTACCCCAACGAGTACTTCAACGACCGCCTGGTCGAGGTCATCGATGAGCTGCTGGAGGCACCCGATCCCAAGCCGCCGGTCGCTGTGGTCGCGCCGCGCGCCATGTTCCACTACACCGACCCCGACCTGGAGGCGCTCTCCGCCGGGCAAAAGATCCTGGTGCGCGTCGGTCTGGCCAACGAGAGCGCGATCAAGGCCAAGCTGCGCGACTTGCGCCAGGCGCTAACCGCGCACTGAGCCCGCCGGCCGGTTCGCTGGCGCGCTGCGCCGGCGGGTTTTGCCAGCGCGGTTCAGCCGCGGTTCAGCTGGCGCGCGGCAGGCGGGGGCCAGACGTGGCACGATTGGCAGCATGAACGTTTTGCTGCTCGAAGACGACATCGACCTGGGCCAGGCGGTGGCCGACCACCTGGAGGCGGCCGGGCACCAGGTGCACTGGTGCAAGCTGATCGCGCAGGCGCGGCGCGTGGAAGAGGCGGAGCTGGCGCTGCTGGACCTGAACCTGCCCGACGGCGACGCGCTGGCGCTGCTGCGCGAGTGGCGGAGCGCCGGCCGCACGCTGCCGGTGATCGTGCTCACGGCACGCGACCAGGTGAGCGACCGCATCCGCGGACTGCAGGCCGGGGCCGATGATTACCTGGTGAAGCCCTTTGATCTGGACGAGCTGCTGGCGCGCATGGACGCGGTCTGCCGGCGCAGCGCGCCGCCGGCCAAGGTGATGGTCGGCGAGGTCGCGCTCGATCTGGAGTCGCGCTCGGCCACGCGCGGCGCCGAGCGCATCGAATTCACGGCGATGGAGTGGTCGGTGCTGGCCTGCCTGGCACGCCACCCTGGGCGGATCTACAGCCGCGCGGAGATCGAGACCCACCTGAGCAGCGAGGGCCTGGGCGAATCCGACAGCAATTCGCTGGAGGTCATCGTCAGCCGATTGCGCAAGAAGCTCGGCCCCCTGGCCATCAGCACCCATCGCGGGCTGGGGTACCGGCTCGATGCCTGAGGCCGGCGCGCCCATCGCCTGGAGCCTGGAACAGCGCATCACCCGGCGCCTGCTGCTGGTGCTCGGCTCCTTGTGGCTGTTGGGTTCGGCCATCGCGCTGCTGGGGGTGTGGCACGAGACCGGCGAGGTGCTCGACAGCACCCTCAACGAGACCGCCGAGCGCTTCCTGGTGCTACCCGAGGTCGTGCTCGGGGATGCGCGCGGGGCGCGCCTGTTCGCCGAGATCGGGCCGCACGAGGAACACGTCGTCTACCAGGTCTTCGATGCCAAGGGACAGATGCGACTGCGGTCGCACTCGGCGCCGGACACTCCCCTGGACGGCGAAGCCGTCAACGGCATCCGCGACATCAACGGCTGGCGCGTCCTGACGCTCACGCGCCAGGACGGACGGCGCCGCGTCGAGGTCGCCGAGACCGTCGAGCACCGCTACGAGGTCCTCTGGAGCAGCCTGGGCTGGCTCGTGGGCACGCTGATCATCGTGCTGCCGGCGGTGTCCGTCGCGCTGGCGCTGATCCTGCGCCAGGGATTTCGCGCGCTCGAGCCCATCCGCGCCGAGCTGTCCATCCACAGCGCCGCGGACCTGCAGCCGCTGGCGGCCTCGGATGCGCCCGCCGAGCTGCAGCCCTGGCTCTCGAGCGTCAACACGCTCATTACCCAGATTCGCGCCCTGATGGAGGCCGAGCGCAATTTCGCCGCGCACACCGCGCACGAGCTGCGCACGCCGCTGGCCGCGGCGCGCGCCAACGCCCAGCGCCTGGCCGAGGTCACCCGCGACAGCGCGGCGCGCGAGCAAGCCCGCGCGCTGGTGCGCCAGCTCGATCGGCTCACCCGGCTGGCCACCCGCCTGCTGCAGCTGGCGCGGATCGAGTCGGGCGCCACCTTGAGCCGCGAGCCGGTCGATCTGGCGGTCGTGGCGCGCCTGGTGGTCGCGGAGTTCAGCCAGGCGCTGACGAGCAACCGCCTGCGCCTGGAGGTGGCGGCGCAGCCCACGGGAGTGGTCGGCGACGTCGATGCGATCGCCATCGCCCTGCGCAACCTGATCGACAACGCGCTCAAGCACGGCGGCCCGCAGGCCTGGGTGACGGTCCTGGTGGAGACCCTGGCGATCTACGTGATCGACGACGGCCCGGGCGTGCCGCCCGAGACGCTGGAGAAACTCGTGCGGCCCTTCGAGCGGGGCATGACGGCGGCCGAGGGCTCGGGCCTGGGGCTGTCGATCACCAACGCCATCGTCCGCCAGGCCGGGGGCTCGCTGGAGCTGCGCTCGCCGCTGCTCGGGGACCGCGGCTTTGCCGCGATTCTGCGCTTCGACTGACGCGCCGGCGCCCACGGCGCTACTCGCGAACGCAGTCCAGGCAGTACTCCACCTGCCCGTTGCGCTCGCGCTTGACCAGGCCGTGGATGTCGGTCTCGAACCCCGGGAAGAGTGCGTTGAACTCGCGCACGAACTTCAGATAGTTGACGATCTGCGCGTTTACCCGCTCGCCCGGGATGAGCAGGGGGATCCCCGGCGGGTAGGGAGTCAGCAGCACGCCGCAGACGCGCCCCTCGATGTCGTCCACCGGCACCCGATCGACATCGTTGTGGGCCATGCGCGCATACGCCTTGGCCGGGATCATCACCGGTTCCATTTCTGAGGTGTACATGTCGGTCGTCAGCCGGGCGATGTCGCTGGCGCGGTAGATCGCGTGGATCGCCTGGCACAGGTCGCGCAGCCCCAGGCTCTCGTAGCGCGGCTGCGCGCGCAGGAACTCGGGCATCACCCGCCACAGCGGCTGGTTGCTGTCGTAGTCGTCCTTAAACTGCTGCAGCTCGGTGACCAGCGTGTTCCAGCGGCCCTTGGTGATGCCGATCGTGAACATGATGAAGAACGAGTACAGGCCGGTCTTCTCGACCACGATGCCATGCTCGGTCAGATACTTGGTCAGGACCGCCGCCGGTATGCCGGTCGCGTCGAAGGAGCCGTCGACGTCCAAGCCCGGCGTGATGATGGTCGCCTTGATCGGGTCGAGCAGGTTGAAATCGGGCGCCAGGTCGCCAAAGCCGTGCCAGCGCTCGCCGGCGCGCAGCATCCAGTACTCGCGCTGCGCCGGGCCCTCGGGCAGCGCGGCCTCGGGCCCCCACACCTGGAACCACCACGAGTCGCCGTACTCGGCGTCGATCTTGCGCATCGCGCGCCGGAAATCGAGCGCCTCGATCAGCGACTCCTCCACCAGCGCCGGGCCGCCCGGCGGCTCCATCATCGCCGCGGCCACGTCGCACGAGGCGATGATCGCGTACTGCGGGGAGGTCGAGGTATGCATCATGTAGGCCTCGTTGAACATCCAGCGGTCCAGGCTCTCGGTCTGCGAGTTCTGGATCAGGATCTGCGACGCCTGCGACAGCCCGGCCAGCAGCTTGTGCACCGACTGCGTGGCAAAGACCATGGTGTTGCGCGCCCGCGAGCGCGGCGAGGTGACGCCGCCGATGGCGTGCATGTTGCGGTAAAAGCCGTTGAAGGCCGCGTGCGGCAGCCAGGCCTCGTCAAAGAGCAGCGAGTCGACCTTGCCGTCGAGCTGTGCCTTGATGGTCTCGACGTTGTAGACGATGCCGTCGTAGGTGCTTTGGGTGAGCGTCAGAATACGCGGCTTGCCCTCGTTGCCCTGCACCAGCGGGTGCTCGCGAATGCGCGCCTCGATCGTCTCCCAGCGGAATTCGTCCAGGGGAATGGGCCCGATGATGCCGTAGTGATTGCGCGTGGGCCTGAGGAACACGGGTATCGCACCGGTCATGGTGATCGCGTGCAGCACCGACTTGTGGCAATTGCGGTCGACGACCACGACATCGCCGGGCGCGACGATGTAGTTCCAGACGATCTTGTTGGACGTGGACGTGCCGTTGGTGACGAAGAACAGGTGATCGGCACCGAAGATGCGCGCGGCGTTGCGCTCGGCCGCGGCCACCGGGCCGGTGTGATCGAGCAGCTGTCCGAGCTCGTCGACGGCATTGCACACGTCTGCACGCAGCAGGTTCTCGCCGAAGAACTGGTGGAACATGCGGCCCACCGGGCTCTTGAGAAACGCCACGCCGCCGGAGTGGCCGGGGCAGTGCCAGGAATACGAGCTGTCCTGGGCGTACTGCACCAGCGCGCGGAAAAACGGCGGCGCCAGGCCATCGAGGTACGAGCGCGCCTCGCGCGCGATGTAGCGCGCGACGAACTCCGGCGTGTCCTCGTGCATGTGGATGAAGCCGTGCAGCTCGCGCAGCACGTCGTTGGGCAGGTGGCGCGAGGTGCGCGTTTCGCCGTACAGGAAGATCGGTATGTCGGCGTTGCGAAACCGGATCTCCTGGAGAAAGGCGCGCAGATCGGCCACGATCGGACTGCCCTCGGTCGCCGGCAGCTCCTCGTCGTCGACCGACAGGATGAACGCCGAGGCGCGGCTGTGCTGCTGCGCGAAGCCGCTCACGTCGCTAAAGCTCGTCGAACCGATGATCTCCACCCCCTCCTCCTCGAGCGCCCGCGTCAGGGCACGGATGCCCATGCCGCTGGCATTCTCCGAGCGGAAGTCCTCGTCGATCACGACGATGGGAAAGTGAAAGCGCATGGTCATGGCAGCTCTGGGTCGCTAGTGACAGGGCGTGCAAGCCGCTGCCGGGATGGAAAGATCGAGGAGCGGGACTGTAAACGATTGGGGGCGGGCCTGGGCCCCTCCTTTGGGCGTGCGCCGGGCAAGCCGCCGCTAGGACGGATAACCGGTCGGGTTGGCCAGCTGCCAGCTCCACGTGTCGCGACACATCTGCTCGATCGAGCGCTGCGCGCGCCAGCCCAACTCGCGCTCGGCGCGCGCCGGATCGGCCCAGCAGCTCGCCACGTCGCCGGCGCGCCGGGGCGCCACCACGTAGGGCACGCGCCGGCCCGAGGCCGCCTCGAAGGCCCGCAGCACTTCCAGGACGCTGTGGCCGCGCCCGGTGCCCAGGTTGAAGACGCGCACGCCCGCCCGGCCGCAGCGATGGCGCAAGGCCGCAACGTGCCCGTCGGCGAGGTCAAGGACGTGGATGTAGTCGCGCACGCCGGTGCCATCGGGCGTGGGGTAGTCGTCGCCGAAGATGGTAAGGCGCTCGCGCCGGCCCACGGCGACCTGCGCAATGTAGGGCATCAGGTTGTTCGGGATGCCCTGCGGATCCTCGCCGAGCAATCCGCTGGGATGGCCGCCGACGGGATTGAAGTAGCGCAGCAGCGTCACCGACCAGTCGGGCTCGGCGGCCGCCAAGTCCTCGAGCATCTGCTCGACCATGAGCTTGGTGCGGCCGTAGGGATTGGTCGCCTGGGTCGGAGCCTGCTCCGAGATCGGCATGGTCTTGGCATCGCCGTAGACCGTAGCCGAGGAACTGAACACGATGGTGCGCACCCCCGCCGCGTGCAGGGCGCTGGCCAGGACCTGCGCCCCGTGCACATTGTTGTCGTAGTAGGGCAAGGGCAAGCGCACCGACTCGCCCACCGCCTTGAGGCCAGCAAAGTGAATCGCGGCGTCGATGCGATGGCGGGCCAGCAGCTCATCGAGGCAGGCCCGGTCGCGCACGTCCCCCTCGACGAACGCCGGGCGCACGCCGGTGACCGCGGCGATGCGCTCGAGCACCGCGGGCTTGCTGTTGCCCAGGTTGTCGAGAATGACCGGATGCTCGCCGGCCTCGATCAGCCCAACGCAGGTCAGACTGCCGATGTAGCCGGTGCCCCCGGTGAGCAGGATGTTCATGATGGCGTGGTTTCCCGTCACGCGAATGGCCGCGCGCGGCAGGCATTTTGCACGCAAACGCCGGCGCGCCCGGACAAGGATCCGGCGGCGGCGCCTGCCGCGCGAGCAAGATCGGCGGATTTGCCCCTGGTAAGGATTGCATCCCGATTGCCCGAGTGCTTTGCCCTTGCCAATTCCCGGCACAAAAAAAGATCCGTTTCATCCTCAAGTTCGGGGGTTTGACGCCGTTGAAGTACTGAACCCCAGAGGCCAATCCCTCCACCGTCGGATGTCTGCGCCATGCCCGATTCGCCGCTCTCGCCTCCCGCTCAGCGCGCCTGGAATCGAAGCTCATCCTGGCAGGGGACAAAGGATAAAAAGAAAGTAAACGCTTACACTGAGAGCGCCGACGGTGCCTGCCTGGCGGCGCCCCCGCGCGATGTCGGGCGCATGCTCGAGCGCTACGGCGCGGCCCTGCCGCGCTACCTCGATGTGCACCGGCTGCGCGATATCGAGGCCTCGCACCAGCGCTGGCCGCTGCTGCGGCCGGTGCGCCCGCAAGACGAGGGCGGCGGCTGATGAACGCCCGGGCCCTTGCGGGCGAGCCGGTCGCCGGGCCAACGTTGGCGTCCATGTCCGCGCTGCTGAGCCGCTGGCTGGAGCGGACCGCACTGCGCGAGACCCGTGTCGGCAGCCTACCGATTGCCGGCTTGCCCGAAGGCATCGGTGAATTGCCACCGCGCGAGCTGTCGCTGCTGCTGTGCGCCGACCACGCCAGCCGCGAGCGGCTGCTGCGCTCCTTGCTGACGACCGACGTGCCGCGGCGCCGCGTGAGCTGGATCTGCGCCGCGGGCCAGGCCCGGTACGAGGCCGGGCCCGAGCTGCGCTCGGCGACGCAGCGCAAGCAGCTGCTGGCCCTGACCTGGACGGGCGATGCGGCCAGCCAGCTGCGCCAGCTCGGGCCCCAGCACCTGCTGCGCGAGCTGGCAACGAGCGGCATGGGGCCGCACGACCTGCTGGTGCTCGATGGCCTCGATCCCTGGCTGGCGGAAACCCCGGAGGACGCCGCCCTGGAGGCAAGCATCGCCGAGGCCGCGCAGGCCCTGCTGCGCCTGGCCAAGGCGCACCGCGGGCCGGTGCTCGCACTCGCGCCCGCGCAGGTGCGCGGCCAGCCGCTGCTGCCGCTGCTCGCACACAGCAACCTTTCCCGGCTGGGCGCACTCCAGCTCGACGGCGCATCCTCGCACCTGCAGGTCGTGCGCTGGAGCCCGGCGCAGCGCGCGCGGCCGCGCCAGCTCGCGGCAAGGTGCCTGCTCGAGCTCGGCGCCGACGGCCGCTGGCATTGCCGCGGCAGCACGGACCTCGATCCGGCCCCGCTGCTCACCGCCGCCGACGCGCAAACGACGCACGCCATGCGCGGCGCCCTGCACGATGCCAGCGCCACGCCGGCGCACTGGCGCGTGCACGCCAACCTGGAGGCATTGATCGCGGCGGCACGCGATGCCGTGTCGGCAACGATCGTCCTGGCGCACCATAACCCGGACGACGTCGTGTTCCTGGCCGACGCCGTGTACCGGCTGCGGCGCGAGCACCCGCGCCTGCTCAAGATCATCGTGCGCGAGACCGAGTCCACACTGCGCCGCAACGGAGAGCTGGCCCTGCTGCGGCTCGGCGCCAATGCCGTGGTCGGTCGCGAGCTGGGCTTCTCCCACCTGGTGCAGCTCGTCGGCGAGCTGGGCGACCAGCCGTATGCGAAAGTGCCCGCGCTGGAGCCGGCGCGCGCGCTGCAGGCGCTCGCGCCCGATCCGATCCAAGGCTACCTTCCGCTGCCGGCGTTTTGCAGCACGGTCGAGCGCATGCTCGAGCGCACGGCCGAGACCGCGCTCGAGCACTCCCTGGTGCAAGTTCCGCTCATGCCGCACGTCGCGCACCTCGATGCACTGCTGGCCTGCCAGTGCCGCCGTGACGGCGACGTCGTCACCGCCGATGCGCACGGGCTGGTCATCTTCTTGTTCGGCTGCCCGCACGACGACGCCATGGCCGCCCTCGAATCGATCTTCGCCATCCCCTGCTCGGAACTGGCGCGGCTGGTCCAGATCGAGCCCGACGGCAATTCCCAGCGCCAGGCGCTGGCCCGCCTGCGGCGCGCCGCCGACCAGTCGCCGCTGGATTTCTCCGCGGTCCTGCGCGGCATTTCGCCGGGCCGGCGGCCCGCCCCGGTGCAGGCCGCGGTCCTGCCGACCCGCAGCGTGGAGGCGGCCCGCTGCGTCCACGCCCACGTGCTGCCGCTGCGGACCGCCGCTGCGTAGGGATCAGTCATGCTCCAGCTCTTCCTGCAATCCCTGCTGATCGGGGCGCTGCTGGCCGCGGCGGTGGCAACGGTCGGCGCACTGTTGCGGCGCGCTGCCGCCCGCAAGCAGCAAGGCCTGCTCGCCGGCCAGGCGCTGCGCTGCGTGCGGCCGCTTGACCTGAGCGAGCACTGAAATGCCCTGCATCGCCATCGTGTCGCCGTGCGGTGGGTGCGGCCGCAGCACGCTGACCGCGTCCCTGGCAACGCTGACCGCGCGCAGCGGCGTCTGGGGCTTGGCCGTCGAATGCGATCCGCAGAACCTGCTCGCCCTGCACTTTGGTGCCGAGCAAGCGCCCGCCGAGGGCATGGCGAGCCGCGCGGCCCACGGCCAAGTCTGGAACACCGCCGCGTTAGCTGCCAGCGACGGCACCCTGATCCTGCCGTTTGGCGCGATGGATGCACCCGCGCTGGTCGACTGGGAGCGGCGGCTGATCGTCGAACCCGACTGGCTGGGCACCCGGCTCGATACGCTCGCCCGTCCGGCCGAAAGCTGGACCTTCATCGATACGCCACGGGCGCCGTCCGTGCTCACGCGCCAGGCGGTGCGGGCAGCCAACGCGGTACTGTTGGTGCTGCGGGCCGACGGCGCCTCGATGACCCTGCTCGAACCGGCGCTGCAAATGTTCGACGACAAGCCGGTGTTGGCCGTGGTCAACGCCTTCGAACCAGGCCGCGCGCTGCAAAACGACGTCCTGGCAGTGTTCTACGAGCGACTGGGCGAGCGCCTCTCGCCCTACCCGGTGCATCGCGACGAGGCCCTGCCCGAAGCCTTTGCCCGGCGCATGTCGCCTGAGGATCACGCGGCCCATGCGCAGGTCATCCACGACCTGCATGGGCTTCTGCGCTGGATTCAGCGACAATGCCGGCTTATGACGGAACCGCGTACCGGTAATGTTGTCTGACTTGCTGGCCGCCGGCGCCCGCGCGCTGGAGGTCGAGCAGCCCAGGCGCCTGCGCGCCTGGGTGTGGCGCCTGCTTATCCGGCCGGCCCCCGCCGCGCCCGATCGCGCGGCGCGCATCTTCGACGCCGCCCTGGCCTGGCTGGCGCGTACCCTGGAAGTGGACCAGCCGCAGCGCCCCAGCGCCTGGGGCACGCGACTGTTCGCGCCCGCGGCCGCCGATGCGTTGCCACCGCGGCTGCGCTGGGTGCCGCGGCTCGTGCGCACGCTCACGCTGGGCGCCAGGCTCGCGATTGCGCGCGTGCCGCAGATCGACCACGACCGCTTGGGAAAGTGGCTCGAAGGGGCGGCCGATGCCCCCTGGCTGACGCGCACGCCCGTGAAGGTCGCTGGCATGGTCGTGTGCGCGATGGCGTTCTGGCTGGCGGTGACCACGCCCTTTAACTGGGTCTCGCAGCTCGTGTTCGGCCTGGCCCTGTGCCTGCTGGCGATCCAGATCCGCAACACGCCGGGCACGGTGCCCACGCTCATCCTGATGACGCTGGCGCTGGTGGCCTCGTGCCGCTATGGCTGGTGGCGCATCACCCAGTCGATGGACCTGGAGCCGGGCTGGGAAATGGTGCTGGGCTCCTGCCTGCTCGCGGCCGAGATCTACGCCTGGCTCATCATGCTGCTGGGTTTCCTGCAGTGCGCCTGGCCGCTCAAGCGGCCCCCGGCGCCGCTGCCCGAGAGCCTCGCGCAATGGCCCTTCGTCGACATCTTCATCCCCACGTACAACGAGCCGCTGTCGGTGCTGCGGCCGACCGTGCTGGCCGCCAAGGGGATCGACTGGCCGCCGGAGAAGCTGCGCATCTACCTGCTCGACGACGGCCGGCGCGAGCCGGTGCGTCAGTTCGCCCAGGAGGCCGGGGTGCAATACCTCACCCGCCCCAACAACACGTATGCCAAGGCCGGCAACCTCAACCATGCGCTGGCCCTGACGCAGGGCGAGTTCATCGCGATTTTCGATTGCGACCACCTGCCGGTACGCTCGTTCCTGCAAACGACCATGGGCTGGATGCTGCGCGACCCGCGCTGCGCCATGATCCAGACGCCGCACCACTTCTTCTCGCCCGACCCCTTCGAACGCAACCTCGAGACGTTTCGCCGCATTCCCAACGAAGGCTCGCTGTTCTATGGGCTGGTCCAGGACGGCAACGACTTCTGGAACGCCACCTTCTTTTGCGGCTCCTGTGCGGTACTGCGGCGCGCTCCGCTGCTCGAGGTCGGCGGCATCGCGGTCGAGACCGTGACCGAGGATGCACACACCGCCCTGAAGCTGCATCGGCACGGCTACACGACCGCCTATATAAACATGACGCAGGCCGCCGGCCTGGCCACGGAGAGCCTCGCGGCGCACGTCGGCCAGCGCATCCGCTGGGCGCGCGGCATGGCGCAGATCTTCCGCGTCGACAATCCGCTGCTGGG